>OIBI01000345.1_pt1 | contig 23053 bp, 16 predicted proteins | sample 1580951 | NCBI WGS metagenome assembly OIBI01 (sample SAMEA3882516, study PRJEB24775) | human gut metagenome | biome: human-associated habitat; feature: intestine environment; material: feces | place: Netherlands | collected 2009/2010 | reverse complement strand
TCACGGCGGAACCGGGAGCTGCCCGGTATTTTAAGTCGGTAAATTTCGCTCGCTGAAAAACAGGTCATGGCGCACCGCTCTGCATGCTCGCCGCAAAGAGAAGGTATTTGGCAAGTGGATATTCGGTTTTCAAGGTTCAAAAGAAATCGGCACGGCAGTTTTGAGGGACGCAAAATCAAAAAGATCGGCACCGCCGCACCGCGGAAAAAATACCCTTCACTATACACGACATTTTTTGGCGGTTTATAAACGGGGAAAAGCGTTTATTTATAAATTGTTTACAGTTTGTGCTGTGAGAGAATATTGGCGCGAGGAATTAAGCACTTTGTTGGGGATATAGACAAAAATTGAAATATCGAAGAAGGTTATCTTATGACAGGTATTCGTCGTATTTATCCGAAGTTTATAAAATTCTATTGAGTATCAGTTCTTGCAGTGATATAATTAAATAACTATACTATATAATATATTCTCATGTAGCGATGAAAAATATAAGAGTGGGATGTCTTTCAGTACAATGCCAAGTCTTTGAAAAAATTGTGCTTGACCGCTGAAAATTCCGAAAAAAATCTACATTTGCTCCAGCTGCAATGTCTTGACATCGTGGAATTTGTGGACAAAAGCAAGTGAGAATCCGCTTTATGGGACGGTCAATATGATAACAGTGAGCTTGGGAGACCGGCTCAGATGGAGAAGCGAATGGAACGATCTCTGATTTATAACGGAACGATTACGGCGGAACAGTTTCTCTTCTATGAGATCCGCATAGCATCGAAGTATTACCTCGACGGGACATCCGTAGAGGGCGCTATCGAAGAAATCAAAAAGAACAATTTGTTTCAATACCCGACTGAGCGGCTTGTTGCCCGTATGGTGCGAAGCTGCTATAAGCGGCTGGACGCATTAGACGATGAACAACTCCGGCAGGAATTATCCGTTGCTCCGATTGAGATTGCAAAGCAGATCAACCTCTATGCCATGATGCGCTACAACCGCATTGTCTGGGACTTCATGGTCGGCGTGATCGGAGAAAAGTTCCAGGGTCAGGACTTCGAGTTTTCGCGGAAAGACCTGAATGTGTTCTTCTCTCACTTGCAGGAGCAGAACGACGATATTGCCGGATGGAGCGAGTCAACGGTCAATAAGATCAAGCAAGTGCTGACGAAGGTTCTGGTCGAAATTGAGATTCTTGACACCTTCAAATCGACGCGGCTCAATCCGCTGTTCCTCTGCGAAGAGCTGGAAGAAGGCATCCGCAGAAATAACGATCTCGAAGCACTCGCAGCTTTTAACTGCTTTAGATAGGAGGCTCTGGCATGAGCGACATCAAGCAAGAGTTGGATAGAATCCGTGACAGAATATCCGACCCCAGTTTTCTTGCCAACAAAGGATTAAGCAACGAAGTCGGCATTCATGTGTTCTGCTATGATCCGGCAGATGAGTTGATTGTCAGAAACTTCGTTTCCCGACTGAAAGCGGAGAACGGAACGCCATACCACATCAAGGAATGCGACCTCTATGAGATTTTCCTCAAGCTCTTGGAGGACAAGCGCGTTCTGAAATCCGTGGATGGACTGGAAGAAAAGCGCGGAAAGGAATACCTTCTCAAGCAGCTTCAAAAGATCGCAACGCCGGAAGCACTTCTGGAATACATGAAGTACGAGCCGCATGAATACGGCGATATTCTCTTCCTAACCGGCGTGGGAAAAATCTTCCCGTTTATGCGCTCTCATAAAATGCTGGACAGTGTGCAGCATCTCTTTGAGGATATCCCCATTGTCATGTTTTATCCGGGATCGTTCGATGGGCAAGACCTCGGATTGTTTGGAAAGTTTCTGGACGGACATTACTACCGGGCATTCAACCTTTTGTAATTGGGGGAGGACACTATGAAAATACAAAGCATGTTCCAAAAGGACATCAATCGTGATATCAATGGTGTTGTTCAGGTATCGCAAGATGACCAGCGGAGTTTGAAACAGGAACTCAGCGAGTATATTATCACGAAAGAACTACGACGCCATTTTGCCACGTTTTTTGATAACTACGTCAAAGCTATCGACAATCCTACCGATAAGATCGGTGTTTGGATTTCTGGTTTCTTTGGTAGTGGTAAATCTCATTTTCTAAAAATGCTTTCCTACCTTCTCACCAATAAGGAGGTAGATGGCAAACATGCCTTTGATTACTTTGCAAATAAGTTTGATGATCCGATGATGTACGCGGACATTCAGAAGTGCATGGACATTTCAGCTGAATCGATTCTTTTTGATATACTCAAGCAGGCTCCGATAAACAAAGATCAGACTGCGATTCTGCGTGTTTTCGCGAAGATGTTCTACCGTCATCTTGGGTACTACGGTGACGATCTCAAGGTTGCAAAGCTTGAGAGATTCATTGATAAAAAAGGGAAGACGGTTGAATTTCGTGAGGCTTTTAGAGAAATCAACGGCGTAGAGTGGACTGATTCGCGCGATACATTTGCGTTTTTTGAGGACGATGTTGTTGAAGTACTGATGTCTGTCCTTGGAATGAGCGAACAGGCGGCACATAACTGGTTTAACGGTGAAGAGACAAACGAACTAAGCGTGGAACAATTTGTCTGCGATATTGCGGAATATGTTGATTCAAAACCGGGAAATTTTAGATTGCTTTTTATGGTTGATGAAATGGGCTTCTACATTGGCGATGACAGCGGACTGATGGGCAATTTGCAGGCGCTTGTTGAGGAAATCGGCAGGCGGTGCCGTGGAAAAGTCTGGGTCATGGTTACCAGTCAGGAAGCGATTGATTCTGTCGTGAAAATCACCGGCAACGACTTCTCCAAGATTCAGGGACGTTTCAATACCCGCCTGAGCCTTTCTTCCTCGTCCGTCGATGAGGTCATCAAAAAGCGTGTTCTGGCGAAGACGGAGGACGCAGATCATCTTCTGCAAATGGAGTATGAGAAAGAGGCTTCGGGTCTCAAGAGCCTGTTTGCCTTTGACAACCCCATTCTCGACATCAAGGGCTTTACCAGCGCGGCAGAGTTCAGCGCGATTTTCCCCTTTGTCCCGTATCAGTTCATCGTCATCCAGAAGGTTCTCGCGGAAATTCGTAAGCACGGTAACTCCGGCAAGCATCTTTCGGGCGGCGAACGCTCCATGCTGTCCGGCTTCCAAGAGGCGGCTCAGAAGATTGAAAACAAGGATGAGAACGCCCTTGTGCCGTTCTATCAGTTCTACGACACGGTACATACCTTCTTGGAGAGCGCTATCCGCCGGGTCATTGATCGCTGCCAGAATGCGGCAGATGCCCACGATGGCTTGGAGCAGCAGGACGTAAACGTCCTCAAGCTGCTCTACCTTGTCCGCTATATTGAGGACGTCAAGGCGAACATTGAGAATATTGCTATTCTGATGATTGATGATATTCGCACGGACAAGATTGCCCTCCGTGCTTCCATCACGGCTTCTCTGGAACGCCTCCTGACGCAGAACTATATCTCCCGCAACGGCGATACTTACGCCTTCCTAACGGATGAGGAACAGGATATTGCCATCGACATCAAGAACACGCCGGTTGACAGCGCACAGATCGTCCAGAGCATTTCTCAGACGGTCTACGGCGAAATCTATCCGGCAAAGAAATATAAATACGGCAAGTACGACTTCGCCTATGATCAGTATGTGGACGAGACGCTGAACGGTGCGTCCACTGGCGGAATGCGGCTTCGCGTTGTCACCGTGGCAAGCGACCTTTACGGCGTCGGAGATCAGCGGCTCATCATGGACTCTCAGGTTAACAACGAGGCAATTGTTGTTCTCTCGGCGGACACGCCCTACTTTAATGAGTTGGAACAGGCGATGAAGATCCGCAAGTACGTCAAGCAGCGGAACGTGTCACAGATGCCGGAGAGCATCCAGCGGATCATCCGTGACCGCAACGACGAGGCACGAAAGCTGGAAAGCCACGCCCGCAGCATGATTGAAAAGGCTATTGTCGAGGGCGAGTTCTATGTTCACGGCGAAATCCTTGACCTAAAATATGGCTCTGCGAAGGACAAACTGGATGAGGCGATGAAGAACCTTGTCGAGAGCGTCTATTTCAAGCTCAACATGGTCAATCAGTTTGTGGACAGCGACGCCGATATTCTTGCCATTCTCAACGGTGCGTATGAAGAAGTGGGATTTACGGGAATGGGTGCAAACAACGAAGATGCCCTCAATGAAATTAGTCAGTGGTTGGAGCTGCAAAACCAGAAGATGCTCAAGACCTCGATGGGCGATGTGCAGCGCCGGTATCAGGCGATTCCCTACGGTTGGAAGGAAATCGACATCACAGCCCTGATTGCCCGTCTGATCGTACAACAGAAGATTCAAATAAACTATGGCGGCGCGGTTGTCGGTAAGGAAGAACGCCGCTTGGTGGACTTCCTGCGAAAGAAGACTGAGATTGATAAAGCCATCGTTGCGCGGCGTATTGCACCCTCTGAAGAGTTGATCCGTAAGAGTGTCAACTTCCTGCGGGACTATCTGGGCGCGATGGACATTCCCTCCGATGAGGACGGTCTGATCCACTTCGTTCTGAACACTTTTGAAACCAAGCAGAGCCACTATCAAAAGCTCCTTGATGAGTTCTACTCCAAAGAGCGTTACCCCGAAAAAGAAACCGTCACCGCTGCCCATGAACTGATGAACGATGTTCTGAACCAGCGCAAAGACAACGTTGCATTGCTCAAGCGAATGGTGCAGCGGCAGGACGATCTTCTCGATTCCGCCGAGGATATGGAAGGCGTAGAGATGTTCTTTAAGGCGCAGCGGACGGTGTTTGATGATGCCAAGAAGCGGTTTGCCAGCATTCTCAAGGAAAGAGAGTATTTCGCAACGGATGCAGACACCTTGAATGTCATCAGTGCGATGTCCACGATCCTTGCTATGCCGAAGCCCTATTCTCGCATCGGAGAATTGCCGGAGCTTGTCCAGAAGGTCAAGACTGCCTACGATAGCTTGCTGGATATGAAGCGCGAGGAAGTTGCTGAAAACATCCGCCAGTGTATGCAGGATGTTCACCAGCTTGCCAGCGAAGCGTGGAACGCCGGGACGCTGCTCTATCAAGCGGACAATTATTTCGTGAACAAGCGTGAAGCGGCGAAAACCGCAACTTCGCTCACCGAGTTGGATGCCATGATCACGCAGCTTCTCAATTACAAGGACACGATCTGCCGCTGCATGGAGGTCATGTCTGCCTCCCGCCAGCAGGAAGCGCAGAAGCCCACGCCTGCAGCTCCGGCAAAGCCCGGAACGCCCGCGCCGAAGCCTCCGAAGATCACGACCATGCGCCGGTATGACCTCTGCTCGGTCAAGCGGCTGCAAAGTAAAGAAGATATTGATAAGTATGTCGAGGCGATTCGCGAAAAGCTCATGAAGACACTCGAAAGCTGCGACGGTGTGCAGATCAACTAAAGGAGGTTGCAGTATGAACAGAGAAGATTTCCTGCGCGACTGCTGGGCATATTACATGATGCTCGAAGAAAAGTTTATCAATACGCTCGACTTTGTTGCCTTATCCACGGACAATGAAGCGGCATACTCAAATGAATATGCCGGTTTAATCCAGATGATCGGTGCGGAAATGGACTCTTTTTTCAAAGAATACTGCGGATTTGCTCTGACAGACAACAAGAACATTTCCCACTATTATCCCGTCGTAACAGCCAATTTTCCAGATGTTACAAATCAAGAAGTTCACATCCGTATGGCTGACATGACGATCAAGCCCTTTGATGGCTGGAATGAACAGCAACCAAAGCGATCCCTTTTTTGGTGGGAAGCATTTGACAATATCAAGCACAGCCGAATAGTAAATAAAAAGGATGGGTGTCAGAAAACAACTCTGTATGCGCTCGCAGCTTTATATCTTCTTGAGATGAAATACTTGCAAAAAATTACTGACGGAACTCAAGAGCCGGACATTCCTAATGAAAAATCGAAGATTTTCAGCCTGCCAAACTGGACATTTAACTTTTTATCAGCAGAAGATGTCGTTATGCCACTTCACAATAGCGCAGTTGTACTTGACGGCGGAAATGCTTCGAGTTAAATAATTTTTGGGTTAAGAGGATAAAGATATGAACAAGAATGCAATTCAAAAATTTGCAATCTGGGCAAGGAAGGAACTGATTACTCAGGTTTCTCAACGTGCCTATCAATATGGAATTGACGAGTCCGGCTTCGGTGACGCTCCCGCGGACACCCTGAATGGGCGACTACTGACGGCAGAGGAAAAGTCCCAGCGACAGGATCTCATCAAGCAAATCAAGGAAAAAGGCTATAAGCAGATCATGGAAGAGGTTGCCTACACTTGGTTCAACCGCTTCATCGCCCTGCGCTTTATGGAGGTCAATAACTATCTGCCCTCCCATATCCGCGTGTTCTCGGACGCATCCGGCGCATTCAAGCCGGAGATCCTGAACGACGTGCTGCACCTTGATCTGCCGGGACTGGACAGTGGCAAGGTGGCTGAGTATATCGAGAGAAACGAAACTGAAGCCCTCTACCGCTATCTGCTGCTGACGCAGTGCAACGCGCTGAACAGTGCGCTTCCCGTCATGTTCGAGCGGATGGGCGGTTACACGGAAATGCTGCTGCCCAACAACATTCTCCGTCAGGACAGCGTTCTTGGTCACATGGTCTCCGACATTCCCGAAGAGGACTGGCAGGATGCTGTCCAAATCATCGGCTGGCTGTATCAGTATTACAACACCGAGCTGAAAGATGACACCTTTGCCCAACTCAAGAAGAACGTCAAGATTACGAAGGAGCGTATCCCCGCTGCGACGCAGCTTTTTACGCCGGACTGGATCGTCCGTTATATGGTAGAAAATAGTCTAGGCAGAATATACATAGATAAGCGTAAAAACGAAGGTGTCTTTGCTGACGGTCGTGGTTTGGATGAAATGACTTGGCACGAAGTAGAACTAAAAAGGATTGCAAATGAGAAATACATTGCGGATCAGATGGGCTGGAAATATTATATACCGGAGGCAGAACAGACACCAGAAGTATGCCAACAGATAGATGAAATCGAAAAGGAGTACTGCCAACTAAAGCCGGAAGAGATCAGGGTTATCGACCCCTGCATGGGCAGCGGTCATATCCTTGTCTATGCTTTCGATGTGCTGATGCAGATTTATACCTCCGCCGGTTGGGATCAGCGCGGGGCGGCGCAGAGCATCCTCAAGAATAACCTCTTTGGGTTAGACATCGATGACCGTGCGGCGCAGCTTGCCTATTTTGCGGTCATGATGAAAGCGCGGCAGTATGACCGCCGCTTGCTCACACGCGGGATTCAGCCGAATATCTACTCTATCCGCGAGAGTAACGGTATTCACGCAATGACCATCGAGTATTTCCACAAGAACGATCCGAAGCTGAAAACCGACATTGAGAACATCATCACCGAAATGTGGGACGCCAAAGAGTACGGCTCTATCCTGAATATCACGCCCGTAGACTTTGCCGGACTGTACGTCCGGTTTGATGAAATCTGCAATGACATCAACATGATGCGGATGTCGGCGTTGGAAGAACTGCTACCACTGGTCAAGTGCGCCGAATTGCTTATGCAGAAATACGATGTAGTGGTAACGAATCCGCCGTATATGGGCAGTTCTGGCATGACAAGCAAACTATCGGATTTTGTAAAGAAGAACTATCCCGACACAAAATCTGACATGAGTACTGTGTGCATGGAGCGCACACTTCAAATGTGTGATAATCGTGGCTATATGAGCATGATAAATATTCCAGTGTGGATGTTTTTGACTTCATATGAAAAACTGCGCGAGCGCATTCTGCGAGACAATACGATTTCAAGTATGGTACATCCGGGAAGGGGCATATTTGGTTCGGATTTTGGTACGACTGCCTTTGTTATTAAAAAGAGAAGAATAGTAGATTATATAGGGACATATCGAAGACTATTTGACAAACAGGGAGATGTCGAAAGTGTAGATGCTCGCGAAAAAGCGTTCTTGATTGGTAAGGGGCACTTTGAGTCATCACAAGAGCCATTTGCAAAAATTCCTGGTTCTCCGATTGCGTATTGGGTAAGCCAGAATTTTATATCAATATTTAAAAAAGGAAAACTAATTGGTAATCTATTTCCCGTAAAAAAGTGAATGGATACATCTGATAACGACAGATTTCTTCGTTTCTGGCAAGAGGTATCTGCAACAAAATTTTCGTTTGGCGAAGTGCCTAAAGGTACCAAGTGGTATCCTTATGATAAGGGCGGGAACTACCGAAGATGGTATGGTAATAAAGAATATGTAGTCAATTACGAGAATGAAGGATCGGCTTTGGAATGTTCGTCAGCAAATCTAAGAAGCCGTCATCTGTATTTCAAGCCTCATATTACATGGAGCGCGCTCACTGCTGCGAATACCAGTTTTAGACTAAGCGATTATAAGTCATTATTTGATTCTGCAGGTTCGTCGATGTTTCCTAGCGAAGAGCAAATGATGTATGTGCTTGCTTTGATGAATACAAAAGTCTTTGATTGTGTAATGGGCGTAATAAACCCTACGATAAATTACGGCGCAGGTTCAATGGCACTTATGCCGTTGGTATATGAGCCGTCTGAGCAAATTACAACGACTGCTTACAACAATGTTGATATTGTTAAGCGCGATTGGGATTCCTATGAGACTTCATGGGATTTTAATCGGAGTCCGCTGGTGTGAGGTAGCACATGGATATTGAAGCAATCTATGACAGCATTGATAAGAGTTTGCTAGATCGGCATTGGGGAATAAGGGCAAAGGGAAATAGCCCAGGAACCCATCCAAGATACTATGTAATGGACTATCGGGGACTTGCTCTTGCAACAGGTATCATCCGGTATGCCTATCATACAAATGCGCCAGATGCTCGGATTTTTTACCGGGGACAGCAAAAGGATTGGGAGATCAGGGCAAGCTTATATAGAAACTGCCGCAATCGAAGCGATCTTGAGCAAGTTGATTTATGGCTCAAAAATGCACTTGAAAGCATAATGCCCGTTTTTGACCCCATTGGAACAGATGATGAACGCGAAGCCTTGGCACAACACTACGGACTTAAAACACGATTCCTCGATGTCGTTGATAATGTCCAGTCTGCACTCTGGTTTGCCTATGATCACATAGAAAAAGATGACCCGCATTATGACGATAGCGTTGGATATGTTCAAACCATTGCAATCCCAAATGCGGATGTCACCGTGATTGATCTCCGGAATAAGCCGTCCGAGTGGCTTAGACCTCATGTCCAACAGGGATTTGCAATTAAACGGAATATTCCAAATGCGGAACTCGGAAGCTTTTCAAGATACTTAGTCGCAACTTTTATTATACCACGGGAGAATCTTCGCCTTTGGAGCAATTATGACAGCTTGCCGCACGAATACTTTTATCCGAGTGAAGCTGTTGATACTGGAAAGCGCTATTGGCAAAAAGCACAAGCGAAGTTAAAAGAAGACGGGATTGCAGCGACTCCTCCAAAATAAAGAGAACCGCTCCGTGTGTAATGAACGAAAAGGAGAAACGCTATGCCATATTTAGAAACTGTACAAGAGCTTCTGGAAGCCAAAGAGGGCGAACACGTCCAATTCAAGGAAGCAAAAAATCGGTTCGACTTTGGAGAGGCGGCGAAGTGCTGCTGTGCTTTGGCGAACAATGGCGGCGGTAAGTTGGTGTTTGGCATCACGGACAAGAGATCCCGCAGCGTGGTCGGAAGCGCAGCTTTTGACCAGCCGGAGCGTACCCGTATGGGGTTGATTGAGAAGCTGCGGATCAACATTGATTTTCAGCTTTTCAACTACGAAGGAAAGCGGGTTCTGGTCTTCGACGTGAAGAGTCGCCCAATCGGTTTGCCGGTGCAATACGATGGCGTAGCGTGGATTTACGAGGGCGATACCCTCAAGCCCATGCCGGAGGATATGCGCCGCAACATCTATGAAGAGACCGGCGGCGATTTCTCAGTGACGATCTGCGCCGGGGCAACGATCGATGATTTGGACGAGACTGCCATTGAAAACTTCCGGGGCAAGTGGATTGAAAAGAGCGGCAAAAAGCAGCTTGCCACGCTGTCAAAGGAACAGCTTCTCCATGACTGCGGCGCGATCACGGACGAAGGCGTAACGTATGCAGCTCTGATCTTGTTCGGCAAGAACGCGGCGATCATCAAGTATCTGCCGCAAGCGGAGATCATTTTTGAGTATCGTTCTTCCGAAGCGTCGGGTCCTGCCAATCAGCGAGAAGAGTTTAAGGTCGGCTTCTTCGCCTGTTATGACCGCGTGTGGGAGCTTGTCAATCTGCGGAACGACAAGCAGCACTATCAGGAAGGCTTTTTCGTATTTGACATTGCAACCTTCAATGAGCGCGTTGTCCGAGAAGCGATCCTGAACGCGGTGAGCCACAGAAACTATCAGTTTGGCGGCAGCATCTTTGTCCGCCAGTTCCGCGACAGATTGGTTGTCGAAAGCCCCGGAGGACTTCCTTTCGGCATTACACTCGACAACATACTGGATCGCCAGCTCCCGCGCAACCGCCGTATTGCGGAGATTCTTTCCCTTTGCGGCATGGTGGAGCGTTCCGGTCAGGGCATGAACCTGATGTTTGAGCTGAGTGTGCAGGAGGCAAAGCCGCTTCCCGACTTCACAGGCACGGATGACTTCTTCGTCAGCGTTACGCTGAACGGACTGATCATCGACAAAGCGATGCTTTCCGTTATCAATCGGATCAGCGAAAGGGGCGCAGAGCTACTATCCACCGAGGATTTTCTTGTGATTGATGCTCTGTACCACGAAAGACCGCTGAACGAGAAGATGCTGTCTCGCCTGAACCGGCTGATCGAGCTGGGCATTGTTGAGCATATCGGTCGCAAGAAGTATGTTCTTGCCAGAAGCCTCTATGCAGCGACGGGCAAAACCGGTGTGCATACAAGGCACGTCGGATTGGATCGAGATACCAACAAGGAGTTGCTGCTAAAGCACATCCGCCAGAACAACGAAGTTGGTACTCCGTTCAAAGAATTGCAGCAAGTTTTGCCGGGTCTCAATCGCAATCAGATTCAAGTGCTGATGCGGGAACTCAAGGAGGACGGAAAAGTGGTCTGCAAAGGCAAAACCAGTGCTGCGAGATGGTTTATTATCAAGTGATTCACCGTCGATTTCAAATGCGTTTTTGCGTTCAACTTGCGACTAACTTAAAACTAACTTGCGACCAACTTGCGACTTAATCAGCAAGGTATTTACCGAACTGTTGGAGGGATAATTGATATGGGAAGACTGATTTCCGAGAAATATGCTGCTTGGCAAGCCGAGTGTGAAGCACGCTTTCAGCAGCTCAAAAAGAACGAAGAAGAACTTAACCATATTTTCATTGACATTTACGGGTTGCAGGACGAATTGACGCCGGATGTGGCGGATAAGGATGTGACCGTGCATCGCGTGTTCACTAGCCGTGACGATGTGCCGGAGTCTATGAAGGGCAGCAACTATGTCCGCACCATGCACGACGAGATCGTCTCCCTCATCTCCTATGCCGTGGGCTGTATGTTCGGACGGTATTCTCTGGACGTAGACGGACTTGCCTATGCGGGCGGCGAATGGGATGCCAGCAAGTACAAGACCATCAGTCCGGATAACGACAATATCATTCCCATCTGCGATGATGAGTATTTTGACGATGACATTACCGGACGTTTCGTGGAGTTTGTCCGCAAGGTCTATGGCGATGATACGCTGGAAGAAAACCTCAAGTTTGTTGCCGATGCGCTCGGCGGCAAGGGTACGCCCCGCGAGGTGATCCGCAGCTACTTCCTGAACGACTTCTACGCCGACCACCTGAAAACCTATCAGAAGCGTCCGATCTACTGGCTCTTTGACAGCGGCAAGAAGAACGGCTTCAAGGCGCTGTGCTATATGCACCGCTATCAGCGCGATCTTCTCGCCCGTCTGCGCACCGACTATGTGCATGAGCAGCAGGAGCGTTACCGCACCCAACTTGCCCAGCTCGGTGACGCCATTGATCGTGCCAGCGCATCCGAGCGCGTGAAGCTGACCAAACAGCAGAAGAAGTTCCAAGATCAAGCGACCGAGCTGCAAAAATACGAAGAAAAGGTTCACCACCTTGCCGACCAGAACATCGAGATCGACTTGGATGATGGCGTAAAGCATAACTACGAACAGTTTGCCGACGTGTTGGCGAAGATTAAGTGAGGCGGTTGAGCATGGTCAAGAGCGAATTAGATATGCTGCAATCCTTCATTGATGAACTTTCCAGCGCACTTTCTGCGTCTCCGCAGGACGAGGAATGCTTGTATGATATACTCAATCGAGCGAACGCATTATATGGTGATTATGTGCCTGAAATCGCAGAGCAGCGAGAAGAAATCATGCAGTTTCACGGGCTGCTGTCTCGAAACTGCAACGCAATTCTCGCACTGCTCAAACGAGAACTCATAAAGCAGACAGATAACTTTGAAGCTGGCATTATGCCGCTGACCTATTCCCAGCTCTCTGTCTGTCCAGCAGCACAGACGGTGTATAAAAGCGGCATCACAAAATATGCTGAAAAGAAGTTCGACAGAAATGTGCTGGATGACATGAGGCTTTCGTTAGAGCTTCTGGTGAAACAGATTCTCGGCAATGGGAAAAGTCTTGAAAACCAGACATCAGAATTAGGGACGAAACTCAGCGGCTATCACACGGAGCTTAGGAACCTCGTGATAAAAACCGTCGATTATCTTTGCAAGTATCAAAATCAGTATGTGAAGCATAACGACGCGGTGAATCCAGAGGAAATTGACTACATAATTGAGCAAACAAGCGCAACGATCAATTTCCTTATCAAAGTCAAGTAAAGGAGTAGTGGAAAAATGTTTGGGAACGGTATGCAGAAAAACAAACTCCCTTTGATTATCGTCTGCGACGATAAGGATATGGTCTATGCCAATTATCTGATTCAGCTTATCGGACAAAAAGATGATGCCGGAGACAGCATTGTCGGCGTTGAGGATGACAGTGTTTCTGCTGCGATTTACACAGTAAAAAACTACAAGGACAATCTGCCGCAGATTCCATCCACGCAGCACATCCTTTTTATTGGGCAGACAAGCGTTGCCAAGGAACAGAGCAAAACAATTCCAGATGCGTTCAATAAGCTGGGAATGCACTATGGCTGGCTTGGTAAGCGGGCTGTACTGTATGTAGATGATACTACGAACGATTGGATGAAGCTCAAGGATAGCAAAAAGCACTACACCGAGTTCTGGCAGTTCAGCAAGGATCGCGGCATGACACATCCTGATGCACTGGCTGAATATGCAAAGAAGCTCAGCGGCGGTTTCGTAGACAAGATCATGCCTGTCGTTGTAGGTGCGCCTAAGATGCTGATTGACCGTAGCAAGACGGTAAATGCAGTCAAAGCGCAGCAGTATAAAACGCTCATCAAGGTTTTCTATGAGGATGGCTTGAAATCCTTTGTGGAGGGATAATTTATGAGTGCCTTTGAGGAAGGCTATGCCTTTTTTGAAAAACAAGCTGGTGTTCAGTATGCCGGATATGAAGGCGGCGTCTATGTCGATCAGGTTGACGCAGAAATCGCCAAACTCATCCGCGACCTGAACGCATTTGAAGGCTTCAAGACAAAGCCGGATGCCCTCAAGGGAGATATTGCTGAGTTCTGGCACGCGAATACCTTTAACATCAATGCAACCGCCCGTGATACTACGAACAGAGCTTTTGTAGATAGAAGCCATGACTTTGCCTCTGCTGACATAAGTAGCAACTTTGAAAAACTCTTCGGCTTGAAATACTATAAAACCGGGGCTGACAGCGCAAAGCAGCAAGCCAAAAGCGTTTTCGAGCGTTTCAACGAGTACAAATCAGCCGGAGGCAAAGACCCATTGAATGTGTTTCTTGAAAAGCGGGGCTTTACCGATGATTCCGTTCTCCATGACCCAATTTACTGCGGTCAGGTGCGTGTAATCCCAGCGGATCAGCTAAAAGAGGCTTGTGCTTGGCTGAGACAGAAGATTGCAACTGAATCGACAATTCGTCCTGAGCAGATGGAGCGGTATCAAGACACGCTCAGAATGCTGTCAGACCGACTGAGGGATGGTCAAGGCACAGAGTCCATTCCTCTGACTGAGGCAGACGCAAAGGCTTTGGCTGTACTGGCTAAAGAAGGCGATATATCCGCCGAAAAATTGAAACTTCTCGGTGTCTCTGCTGATGAAGTGATTCACTTCGAGTACCTTGCCAAGCAAGCATTCAAGTCAGGACTTACCGCTGCAACAATTTCTGTTGTTCTGAATGTTGTGCCGGAGATTTACAAGGCAATCGACCATCTTATCAAGAGCGGAGAATTGGACGAGAAACAGTTTCAACGTATAGGCTTTGCCGCTCTCCAAGGTGGTAGTGAAGGGTTTGTCCGAGGCAGCGTTTCCGCTGCAATTACTATTGCTTGCAAATCCGGTATGCTTGGAGAAGCATTGAAAGGTATTTCACCCTCTATTGTTGGTATGGCAACAGTCCTTGCTATGGGCACCATGAAGAATGCCTTCAAAGTTGCTGCGGGCAAGATGACACGAACCGATCTGGCACAAGAGATGGTCAAAGAACTTTTGATTTCTTCTGCTGCACTTGCAGGAGGAACGGTTGCTCAATCTTTCATTGGAATCCCAGTCGTGGGGTTCATGATTGGCAGCTTTATCGGCTCTGCTATTGGATCATTCGCCTATAACTGTGGTTATAGCGCAGTTATGAGTTTCTGCATTGATACTGGCTTTACGATGTTTGGACTTGTGAAGCAGGATTACACGTTGCCCGAAGACGTGCTTGAATACATAGGCATTGATGTTTTTCAGTATGAGAAGTTCCTTCCAAAGCAATTTCAAAAGGAAAACTTCGCGCCACTTAACTTCAATCAAAGAAAGTTTGAAGCGGATACGTTAGGAATACGCATTTTACGCAGAGGCGTGATAGGCGTTTCTGAGATAGGCTATGTATAATATTCTTAGCCAAGAAAGGAATACACGGTTATGTCCATAGAATCTATTCAATTTACACTCAGAGAACGTTTTGCCGCCCCCTTGCCGGAGTTCTATCGCCGCAGGATCGTCTTCTGGAAGGACGAGGATCGGGAGTTTGAGAAGGACGTTGACGAGCTGAATTTGGAAGGCGTCAAGATCATCAAGCTGACCGGCACAAATAATTTTGCCGTCAAGAAGCTGCTGCTTCACGATGACTTGGACAGCAACTATCTTATCTATTGCCCGATTACATACACCAGCGACGAAGACAACTGGCTTCAGGACATTGAATATTACAGCGAACCATTCCGCGCAGATTTTATCTCCATGCAGATGGACGAGCTGAATATTGCGCCGTCTGCCGCAATGCGGAAGACGGTCAAGCTCTATGCAAAGTTCTTCGACAGCAAAGAGCGTATTCAAAAGCTGCGCAGGATCGGGCGTGACTATCAGACGCCGCTCCAACTCCACATCGACATTATGGCGGTTCTCGCCGGTCTGAGCGAAGGCTCTGCGCAGGATGTCATCATCGCCGTCCTTGCCGCGGGTCTCGATAAGGAGACAAACAGCGTCTTGCAGAACATCCGCAAGTTTGGCAGCATCGAAGCCTTCTGGCAGCTTGCACGGAAGTACACCGGCTACATTGAGGAAGAAGACAAGCCTCTGGGCTATTTTGCAGCGCACGTTCTGCTGACCGCGCTTTCTCAGACAATGAACGCCTCCGTCCTGAAAGGCTTGGAGCGTTTCGTTTCCGAGACCAACAAGGCGTACTGTTACAGCATCGTCCACGAATGGCGTTCCCGCGAGGATAACGAGGATTTGTACGAGCTGTGCCGCACCGTGGAGAACGAATTGCAACTCCCGACGCGCTTTGATAAGTTTGAACCCGAAACACTGATCACGGGAGACGTCTTTCCGTGCATTAACGAAAGCATCCTGAAACAGCTCTTTGCCGAGATCAGCGACCATGTTGTGAAGGTCGATCTTATCATGAAGGTCTGTGAAAACAGGCGGACAGCCGGATGGTACGAGCGGTTTTCGGATTATTTTGACTGTCTCTTCTTCATCGGGAAGATGCAGAACTTCTATCAGGAACACGGCGGAGGATTCCATATCGTCGAGCCGAAGAAAATCTGGAAGCTCTATACGAGCGACCTTTACCGTATGGATGCCTACTATCGCCACTTCCATTATGCTTTCGGCAACTCCCTCAAGAACGCAAATGATGTTCTGGAAGACGGCTTGAAGCACTCGACGGAGTTTGTCGAGGCACTGTATCAGAACTGGTTCCTGCGTGAACTAACAGTTTGCTGGACAAACGCGGCAACAGATGACTTTGCCTCTCTGGGCTATGTCTCGGAGATCGAAAAGCAGCGGGATTTCTATAAGAGATATGTTGTTCCTGCAAGCAGCAAAAACACCCGTGCATTCGTGATCATCTCGGACGCGCTTCGCTATGAAGTTGCCTCCGAGCTTTCCGAGCGCATTGTCCGTACCACAAAGGGAACTGCCGAATTGGAGTCGATGCAGGCAATCTTCCCATCCATCACGAAGTTTGGTATGGCAGCCCTTCTTCCGGGGAAAAGCATTTCTGTGAACGACAGTATGGATGTCCTTATTGACGGAAATCCCACTCGTTCCACTGTGGAGCGAAACGCGATCTTGAATGCGACGCTGAAAGCCAGCGTTGCCATTCAGTACAATGATCTTCTGAACATGAAGAAGGATGAGCGGCGGGAGTTGGTTGCCGGAAAAGATGTAATCTACATCTACCACAACTCCATCGACGCCATCGGAGACAAAGCACCTATAGAGTCCAAAGTCTTTGACGCCTGTGAAACGGCAATTCAGGAGATTTCCGGTATATTGCGTATCATCGTGAATGAATTGAGCGGAACGAATATTTTCATTACGGCGGATCATGGTTTCCTCTACACCTATAAGCCGCTGAGTGAGAGTGACAAGATCGATCGAAAAGCCTTCTCCGGAAACGTGTATGAGCTTGGACGGCGTTATGCGCTGACCGCTCCTGACACAACCGCTGATTTCCTTCTTCCTGTCAATCTGGAACGCGAACTGGACGGGACGCCCATCAAGGGCTATGCCCCGCAGGACACCATCCGCATGAAAGTTCAGGGCGGTGAGAACTATGTCCACGGCGGTATCAGTTTGCAGGAACTTGTTGTGCCTGTGATCGCCTTCAAGAACCTCCGCACGAGCAACAAGAATTACGTTGAGGTTAAGAACGCAGAGCTGAAACTTCTGAGCGAAAGCCGCAAGATTTCCAACCTGATCTTCTCGTTAGAGTTCCACCAGCGTCAGCCCGTGGGCGATAAAATCCAGCCCTGCACCTACTCCATCTACATGACGGACGATGAAGGTGTGGTGATCAGCGACCGGCAGACGGTCATTGCAGATAAGACCAGCGACAACGCGGCGGATCGCGTATTCCGCGTTCGGTTTAACCTGAAAGCTAGAACATATGATAAGAAGAAAATCTATCGCCTAGTAATCGCAAATGACATTGATGTGGAGGAGACTGAGTTCCACATCGACATCGCGTTTGCGGACGATTTCGGATTTGACCTGTGAGCTGATCAAAGCATGTGTCTATTGTTCACTTGTCGATACCAAAAGCATCAGCTTCACAAGAACTCGAATATTCATAAGCGGTACAAAAGCTTGCAAAAGGGTCACAGGGACTTTCCTGAAAACCGCCGTTCGTGGTATCACAACGGCGATGCTTGCTGGTACACCGCATAACATTCCCTGCACGATTAAATCACCAACCGCCCAAACAGCAAAATTTAAACAACCACTGCAACACACTCTCTTTTTCGGGTAGTACAGGAAGTAACAGGGGGTGAGGTGTGGAGAGGGGGAGTGAGCTTTCGCAGCCATTTCACTCCTGCAAAAGGGCAGAATTTCCCTAAGGCGTCCCGTTATCTTTTTTGATTGTGTCAATACAGCGAATATCGGTTACAAAATTCAAGTGCCCGGAACACCGAATTCATACCCAAAATATAAAAACAGCGTTTCTATTCTTTCTTTTCAGAAGGTCAGAAACGCTGTTTTTATAATGTGCTAATTTGCTGTTTTCTGCTGCCAAATGGGTTCTTATCTGCAGAATTTTGAAGGCGTATCATAAACAAATTAAAATGCGTTGGACTCTGTTTTTTAATATCAAATCTACGCCTATTTCTACGCCCAAATGACATGAAATTGTATGGCTCTACATGGAGTTTTATGCTTGCATAATTTTAGAAAACGCAGTAATCATGCGGGTTTACGGATTTATATGAAAGTATATGGATATATGAAAAAGGTCGGTCTGCGACGATACCTAATTTCATCTATAAAACCATCTTTCTTTGAATGTAGTCATAACGTAAACTCATACATAATCAGTATAGCATATTCCCCCTGCGCCTGCAAGAAAATTCTGTGATTTACATGGGAAAGTTTTTTAAAATCTGTTGTGGATAAAATCACCATATCACGCTCATGCAGTAGAAAGCAAAAGAAAATCATGTTACTTCAAGACGAACTGTTTTTATAGAATGAATAAAATTATATCAACAAAAGCCTAGATACTATTGACAAATACCTTGCTAATCAGTATCCTTAAAACAAGAGTTATCGTATATTAAACCGATACTTTACAGTTTGGAGTGAAGATCGATGAAACGGATTTTGTCCATGGAATTAAAAAAAGCGTTTTGGAACAAGAAATTTTTATTTTCTTTATCAGTCGCTCTTTTTTTGTCTTTATTAAGCGGCTTTTTACAAGTCCGGGGATACATCATCAGAACAAGGTTTCTGAATACACCGGCATACCAAAATGTTGCTGACTGGGGAAAAGACTACCACCTCAGCGCCGAGACCATGGCAGATTTCTGGATTGGCATGGATTTTTCAACCTGGTGCGCCACGGCATTTTTCTTTTTACTGCCTCTGCTGGCTGTCTTACCTTATGGCAGCTCGCTCCACCGGGAATACAAAAGCGGGTATCTTAACTTAGTCACGCCGCAGATTTCCCAGAAGCGCTATTTTGCGGCAAAGTTTTTGGCGTCGTTTCTGTCCGGCGGCGCAGTGATTGTTCTTCCTATGATTGTCAACGTGATTTTTGTCGCCTGTACGGTGCCGATGCGTCTGCCGTCCGTACTAGAAGTGATCTATAACGGCGTATACGGGTTTGGGTTATGGGCGGAGGTTTTTTATACGCACCCGGTTCTTTACATTCTGCTCTATCTCTTGCTGGATTTTCTCTTTTCCGGCGCGATTGCCACAATTCCCATGGCACTTTACAAACTGAAAAACAGAGGACTGGTCTTAATTCTTCCGTTTCTCACGCTGATGGTTTTTCACATTTTCCTTTCCCTGCTTTATCGGTTCATTCCTTTCTGCCTGTCGCCTCTCGATTTCCTTCGCGCGGTAAATGTTTCTCCGTATGGCGCAAATTTGTGGATTGTAGCCGCAGAGTTTATACTGCTTCTTCTTCCGGGGATGCTCACCGTTTTGGCTTGGAGAAAAAAAGATGTTTTATAGAATTTTTGCTTTAGATGTAAGGCGCTCCTTACTCGGCAGATGGAAAAGATTTTCGGTTGCGCTGCTCTTTTTTGTTTTGGTGACTTTTGCGTGTAAAATCAGCTTTTCAAACGCATACCTGCAAAGCCCGCAGCTTTCTCCTTTTGCAACGCCTACCTTGGGGGACTTTTTGTTGTATGCCTTTGGGGGTTGCGACGGCGTCCGCAGCGCAAGTTTATTTGGGTTTGACAGACCGTTTGAGATTCCGTTTCAGTGGCTTTTGCTGGTCCTGCTTGCGGTGTATATCAACTTTGACTTGACTGAGGAAAGCTCTGCGGGCGTGAATGTACAATTACTTCTTCGTACCGGTGATAAAAAGCAATATTGGTTATCGAAAATTCTGTGTATTACTATCAGCACAAGTTTGTATTTTGTGCTGGGTGTGATTGTGACACTTGGGTGCGGTTTTGCCTTGGGTGGAGTTTCTTCTTTAGAAATAGATAAGTTAATTTTAAACGTGATGAACCTTTCTTCTATGGTTCCTCGAGAAGCCACCAGCCCCGCTTTTATTCCGACCTTGTTGATGGTATGGTTTGCCATTCTAACGATCACGTTGCTTCAGCAGCTTATTTCACTATTCATCAAACCGATTGGAAGTTTTTTAGTCATGGCTGTATTTTTGTTTCTGTCTGCCTATTTTATGAAACCTTTTTTCTTTGGCAATTATGCCATGATGATTCGAAACGCCCTCCTTTGTGAGGGCGGAGTCAATGCGGCGGAAGGCATTTTGATATTGTCGCTTGTCAGTTTAGCATCGATAGTGGGGGGCTGCGTCGTTTACGACCGCAAGGATATTTTAAGCAAGGGGGAATCCTGATGTTTCTTGAAGTGAAAAACGTTACAAAGTCTATACACGGCGATGTTGTAATCAAAAACGTATCCCTTTGCTCCGAGCGCGGGCGTGTGATCGGCCTACGTGGAATAAATGGTTCCGGCAAAACGATGCTGATGCGCCTAATCAGTGGATTGATCCGCCCCACGAAAGGACAGGTTTTGATCGACGGAGAAGTCGTATCGAAAGACATACCGTTTCCGAGATCCTTAGGCGTGCTGATTGAAGGGCCGGTCTTTTTGGACGATTATTCCGCTATGGATAACCTGAAACTCATCGCATATCCCAAAGGAAAAGTGACAGAGGATGAGATCAAAGCTGTTTTATCGGAAGTGAGGCTGGACCCGAAAAGCCGCAAAAAATACAAAAAGTTTTCTTTGGGCATGAAGCAGCGCCTCGGCATTGCGGCGGCGGTCATGGAGCACCCGGATTTGATTCTGCTTGATGAACCCACAAATGCGCTGGATGAATCCGGTGTTGACATGCTGGGGGACATCGTGAAAAAAGAAAAGGAACGCGGCGCAGTCTTGATCGTTTCTTCGCATGACCGGGATATTCTGGAAGATATATCCGATGAAATTTACGATTTAGATCAAGGAGAGATCGTTCGGCACAGCATAAAGGGGGAGAAGCGAAGTGAAGGCTAAGAAAATCTTACTATGCGCAGTCAGTTTGGTTTTGCTTCTGCTCATCGTCGTGCGCATCGTCCATGTGAATACCAATGTGTTGACGATCCCGGAAGAGCGCTATGCGCAAAACCAGTGGGTAGAGCTGAACGGTGCCTTTCAGGAAATGGATGATGAAAACACGGAGGGCTATTCTGTAAGAATACTTGGTGCGGAACAGCTGACCTACAATGAATTTCTGGAAAAATACGGCGCGTCGGAAAATCCCCCGGAGGGAAAGGATGATATAGAGACTGTGCTCGATGTAGAGTATGAATTTCGCAATGTAGGCAATTCAGACGGCTACCTCCTGCTGATCCAATACATGATTGCAGGGCCGTACTATTCGCTGATTTTCGATTCGACCTTGTGGTCTGTATGCACGCCGACCGGCGAGGGACAACTCGCAACCGCATTGCAGGAAGATACCACGTATTCCTTCCATGTTCCGTACATTTTTGCCGGCGGTTTTTCTAAAGACTTGGAGGGCGAAAAGCTCGCCGCTGTCGTTTCACGTGTCCCTGTCAAAAAAATGATTGAATTTACGTTGTAATCTACTTTATAAATAAACAAAAAGAAAACGGGCTTCTGCCGAATTGCCGCGGCGGGGCCCGTTTCTTTATGTGTGAACTTGCGATGTGTGCAATCTTGTTCTCTTATGCGTTTTCCTGTTCTGCGAGTTTTCTACCCATGAGCACGCCCATGCAAGAGGCCATCATCAGGCCGCGCGTCCAGCCGCTGGCGTCGCCAAGGCAGTGCAGGTTGTGAATGCTTGTGTTGAGGTCCGTGTCCATCTTCACGCGGTTGCTGTAAAACTTCAGCTCCGGCGAATAGAGCAGCGTCTCCACGGCGGCGAAGCCCGGGACGACGTGATCGACCGCCTGAATGAAGTTGATGATATTCACCATAGCGCGGTACGGCATAGCAGAGGTGATGTCGCCCGCCACCGCGTCCGGCAGAGAGGGGCGCAGGTTCGAGCGAGAAAGCTCTTTCTGCCACGTGCGCTTGCCGTCCAGAATATCGCCGTAGCGCTGCACCAAAATGTGTCCCGCGCCCAGCATGTTCGTCAGCTCGCCCACCTTCTGCGCGTATTCGATCGGCTGATTGAACGGCTCGTTGAAGTTGTGGGAGCACAAAATGGCGAGGTTTGTGTTATCGGATTTTTTATCTTTATAGGAATGGCCGTTCACGACGGCGAGGTTGTTATCGTAATTTTCCTGGCTGACAAAGCCGCCCGGGTTCTGGCAGAATGTGCGCACCTTGTTTTTAAACGGCTTCGGGTAGCCGATGAGCTTCGATTCATACAGAACGTTGTTCACGGTTTCCATGACCTCGTTGCGCACCTCTACGCGCACGCCGATGTCCACTGTGCCCGGCGCATGGGCGATGCCGTGGCGGGCGCAGAGCTTGTCGAACCAGTCCGCGCCCCGGCGGCCGGCGGCCACCACGGTGTGGGCGGCGTAGACCTCATACTCCGTCTGGCCCTCGGCGAGAAGGGCGCCCACGCACCGGCCGTCTTGGATGAGCAAATCGGTGCAGGCACAGCCAAAGCGGATTTCCACCCCATGCGCCAGCAGGTAGCGCTGGATGGCGGTGTAAATCTCCTGGGCCTTTTCCGTGCCCAAATGGCGGATGGGGCAATCCACCAGCTTTAGGCCGGTTTGGATGGCCCGCTTGCGTATCTCCTTGACGGCCTCCTTCTCCGCGATGCCCTCCACGTGCGCATCGGCGCCGAACTCCAGGTAGATGGAATCGGTGTACTGGATGAGGGACTGGGCCGCGTCATCGCCGATGAGCTGGGGCAAATCGCCGCCCACCTCGGTGGAGAGGGACAGCTTGCCGTCGGAAAAGGCCCCGGCCCCAGAGAAGCCCGTGGTGATGTGGCAGGGCTTGCAGCCCACGCAGCGGCC
>OIBI01000334.1_pt1 | contig 23399 bp, 21 predicted proteins | sample 1580951 | NCBI WGS metagenome assembly OIBI01 (sample SAMEA3882516, study PRJEB24775) | human gut metagenome | biome: human-associated habitat; feature: intestine environment; material: feces | place: Netherlands | collected 2009/2010 | reverse complement strand
TCGGCCTGGTCGACGCGCTGAAGCAGGTCACCGCCAACGTGGCCGTCTCCACCGCATCCTCCCTGCTGCACGTGCCGTTCAGCACCGAAGGCGAGACCGGCATCCCGGCCGAAGACCTCAAGCACTTCGCGTTCGCCGTCCAGAAGCTCGACGAGCTCAAGGAAGTCGCCGCCCTGGCCGACGCCACCGAGGACGAGAAGAAGGCATCCGCCGCCCTCGCCGCCAACCAGGCTCTGTTCGACGGCACCCGCGTGGCCGCCGACCCGGCCGTCGCCGAGCGCATCGGCAAGCTGTCCGACGCCGACTACGTGCGTCAGCCTGCCCGCGAGGAGCGTCAGGCCCTGCAGCGCGAGGCCCTCGGCCTGCCGCTGCTGCCGACCACCACCATCGGCTCCTTCCCCCAGACCAAGGAGATTCGCGCCGAGCGTGCCAAGCTGCGCAAGGGCGAGGTCACCAAGGAAGCCTACGACGAGTTCATCAAAGCCCAGATCGACGCCGTCATCAAGAAGCAGGAGGAGATCGGCCTCGACGTGCTGGTCCACGGCGAGTTCGAGCGTAACGACATGGTCGAATATTTCGGCCAGAACCTCAACGGCTTCCTGTTCACCAAGAACGCTTGGGTCCAGTCCTACGGCACCCGTTGCGTCAAGCCCCCGATCGTCTGGGGCGACGTTTCCCGCGCCAACCCGATTACCGTGGAATGGTCCGCGTACGCCCAGTCCAAGACCGACCATGTGATGAAGGGCATGCTCACCGGCCCGGTGACCATCCTCAACTGGTCCTGGCCGCGCGAGGACATCACCCACGAGGAGCAGACCAAGCAGCTCGCCCTCGCCATCCGCGACGAAGTGCTCGATCTCGAGGCCGCCGGTATCAAGGTCATCCAGATCGATGAGGCCGCCCTGCGTGAGAAGCTGCCGCTGCGCAAGTCCGACTGGCACGTCAAGTACCTCGACTGGGCCGTTCCGGCCTTCCGTCTGGTGCACTCCGCCGTCAAGCCGACCACCCAGATCCACACCCACATGTGCTACTCCGAGTTCAACGACATCATCCGCGACATCGACGCGATGGATGCCGACGTGATCTCCTTCGAAGCCTCCCGTGGCGATCTGGTGGTGCTCGACGCCATTCATGACGCGCACTTCGAGACCGAGGCCGGCCCGGGCGTCTACGACATTCACTCCCCGCGTATTCCTTCCGAGAAGGAGATCGAGGATCGTATCTACGAGATCCTTGACAAGATGGACGTCAAGAAGGTGTGGATCAACCCTGACTGCGGTCTGAAGACCCGTGGTAACGCCGAGACCTGGCCGAGCCTGGAGAACCTGGTCGCCGCCGCCAAGGCCGTGCGCGCCAAGCTCGACAAGTAGCGGAAATCACCGAGCTCCCTCTGGATGAGGGAGCTCGGGTTTATGTAAGGAAATCAGCATGCATTCCCCGATGTTCACCCTTGAGGTCTTTCCCCCGAAGCGCAACGCGCCTGTCGGCACCATCTACGACACCCTCGACGGACTCGAAGGGCTGAACCCCGACTTCATCTCCGTGACCTACGGTCACGGCACCCATTCCGACCGCACCGCCACCGCGCGCATCGCCCACACGATCAGCAAGGAATACGGCATCCCTGCAGTCGCCCACCTGACCGCGCTCTACTCCGACAAGGCCAAGATCGATGAGGCTCTCGACATGTTCGAGGAAGCCGGCGTGAGCGCCGTGCTCGCGCTGCGCGGCGACTACATCGACGGCGAGCAGCTGGTCGGCGAGTTCAACCACGCCAGCGACCTCGTGTCATACATCCGCTCCGTGAAGCCGGACTTCAAGGTGTTTGGTGCTTGCTACCCGGAAGGCCACTATCAGGCTGACTCGCTGGACCAGGACATCGAAAACCTCAAAATCAAGGTTGATGCCGGCGTCACTCACCTGATTTCCCAGCTCTTCTACGACAATGAGGACTTCTACCGCTTCCTCGACAAGGCGCGCGCCGCCGGCATCACCGTGCCGATCGAGGCGGGCATCATGCCGGTGCGTGGAGCCAAGTCCGTGCGTCGCATGGCCGAGCGCAACGCCTCGCGCATCCCGGACAGGCTCAACACCCTGCTGAACAAGTGGGGGGACGACATCCAGTCCCTGCGTGCCGCCGGCATCCTCTACGCTTCCGAGCAGATCGCCGACCTCGTGGCCCACGACGTGGACGGCGTCCACCTGTATTCGATGAACCACCCCGCCACCACGCGCCGTATCTGGCGCAATGCGGAACCGTTGTTCCGCGGTACGCAAGGTTGACGCATATCGCGGCGCGGCGCATCTCAATGCGTCGCGCCGCACGTTAATCTGCTGGCGAAACCCAGAGTTCTCCCAGCGGCCGATGGGTATCATGAACGTGCAAGCCAACCAAAGCGATGGAAGGGAGTCCGTTATGTGCACTGGTGTCCGTTTCTCCGATGATGAGGGCAACACCTATTTCGGACGTAATCTCGACTGGAGTTTCTCATATGGGGAGACCATCCTGGTTACTCCGCGCGGCTACCACTATGACACGGTGTTTGGTGCGGGCGGCAAGGCGAAGCCGAACGCGGTGATCGGCGTGGGTGTGGTCATGGCCGATAGGCCGATGTATTTCGACTGCGCCAATGAACATGGTCTGGCCATCGCCGGCTTGAATTTCCCCGGCTACGCCTCGTTCGTCCACGAACCGGTCGAAGGCACGGAAAACGTCGCCACGTTCGAATTTCCGCTGTGGGTGGCGCGTAATTTCGACTCCGTCGACGAGGTCGAGGAGGCGCTCAGGAACGTGACGCTCGTCTCCCAGATCGTGCCGGGACAGCAGGAGTCTCTGCTGCACTGGTTCATCGGCGACGGCAAGCGCAGCATCGTCGTCGAGCAGATGGCCGATGGCATGCACGTGCATCATGATGACGTCGATGTGCTGACCAATCAGCCGACGTTCGACTTCCATATGGAAAACCTGCGCAACTACATGTGCGTCAGCAACGAGATGGCCGAACCGACTTCATGGGGCAAGGCCTCCTTGACCGCCTGGGGTGCGGGTGTGGGCATGCATGGCATCCCGGGCGACGTGAGTTCCCCGTCGCGCTTCGTTCGTGTGGCCTACACCAACGCGCATTACCCGCAGCAGAACGATGAAGCCGCCAATGTGTCGCGCCTGTTCCACACCCTCGGCTCCGTGCAGATGGTGGACGGCATGGCGAAGATGGGCGACGGCCAGTTCGAACGCACGCTGTTCACCAGCGGATATTCGTCCAAGACCAACACCTATTACATGAACACCTATGATGACCCCGCCATCCGTTCCTACGCCATGGCCGATTACGATATGGATTCCTCGGAGCTCATCAGCGTCGCCCGATGACTCCTTCCCGGCTCATGCCCCATTCGGAGGGCATGAGCGTATATAGTGGAATCTTATGGAATCGTCGATCTTCAAACCCAGCTCCATGGACCTCATCAGGGCAGGTCTGCAAGACCTCGACAAGGCCCGCGCCTTGTTCGACCAGCTCAAGGCGGACGACATTCCCGATGAGCGATGCGCCGAACTGCTGAGCGCGCTGGCCCACGCCTGCGACCCCGATATGGCATTGAGCAATTTCGTGGATATCGTCAACGCGATGCAATCCAGCCAGCGCGATCTGGAACACGTCATCCCCGACAACGACGCCCTGAAGCGTCTGGTCACGGTGCTCGGCGTCTCCGACGCGATGGGCAAGTTCATGCGCTTCAAGCCGCAGCTTGTGGAGGCGGCAGCAGTCGACAACTGCAACAGCCATCTGTTCAATCACGCGCAACGCCGTGCACGTCTGCTCAAGGCGGTCGGCGCGGACCCGGACGAACCGGCCATGCCCGTCGCCTCCAAGGATCTGGCCGAAGCGGCCACGGCCCTGCGTTCCAGCTACCGGAACCAACTGGCCGCCATCATCGCCCAGGATGCCGTGGCGGACGACCCGACCTCCATCCAACCGACCATCAGCCGCGAACTGTCCGACCTCGCGGACGCGGCGCTCGAAGGCGCGCCCGCCACGAAACCGAGGGCAGCGAGCACGTGCGCTTCACCATCATCGGCATGGGCAAACTCGGCGCACAGGAACTGAACTACGTCTCCGACGTGGACCTCATCTACGTGGTCGAACCGGCCGACAAGGATGTGGACCATCAGACGCTGATTCGCGTGGGCACCAAGATGGGCACCATGTTACAGCGCGTCTGCCAGTCCGCCATCATGGGCGTGGCCGAGCAGCCGCTGTGGCAGATCGACGGCGGCCTGCGCCCGGAAGGCAAGGACGGCGCGCTGGTGCGCGTGCTCTCCTCGCACAAGAACTATTACGAGCAGTGGGCCGAGAATTGGGAGTTCCAAGCGCTGCTCAAGGCCCGCCCGGTGGCCGGCGACCCCGACCTCGGTCAGGCCTACATGGACATGACCCGGCCGTTCGTGTGGAGCGCATCCAAGCGCAAGAACTTCGTCTACGACTGCCAGAAAATGCGCAAGCGCGTGGAGGATTTGATTCCCGCGCCCCTGAAGGACCGCGAGATTAAGCTCGGCCGCGGCGGTCTGCGCGATGTGGAATTCACCGTGCAGATGCTCCAGCTCGTACACGGCCGCACCGACGAATCGCTGCGCACCAGCAACACGCTCGACTCGCTGCAGCGCCTGTCCGAAGGCGGCTATGTCTCGCGCAAGCAGGCCGTGCGCATGTCCCAGGACTACCGCTTCGAGCGCGTGATGGAACATCGCCAGCAGATCTGGTCCCTGAAGCGCACGCACCTGTTCCCGGACCTCGGCCGGGCCTCGGTCGGAGGCCTCGAAAAGAAGCGCGACATCGACGTGGACGAGCTCAACCAGAACCAGGAGCTGCGCCGACTCGCCCGCGCATTCGGCCTGCACCCGGAAGAACTCGTCGACAAGTACGACGACACCCGCCGCGAAGTACGCCACCTGCACCTCGACATCTACTATCGCCCGATGCTGCCGGTCAACGCCCAGATGGAGAACGACCAGATCGTCCTGAGCGTCGAGGCAGCACAGGAACGATTCGAATCCATCGGTTTCGGCGACCCGGACGCCGCCATCCGCCACGTGCAGGCGCTCACCGCCGGCGTGGGGCGCGCGGCCAAAATCAACCGCATCATTCTGCCCGCCGTCTTGCAGTGGCTGGGCGAGGGCCAGAACCCGGACATGGGCCTGCTCAACTGGCGCAAACTGGAGGAGAACTTCGGCACCGAATCCGGCTACCTCGGCTTCCTGCGCGACTCCACCTCCGCCGCCCAGCGCCTGTGCCACATCCTGTCCAACTCACGATTCCTGGGCGACGCGCTCAACAAGTCGGTCGAATCGATCAGCTGGCTTGGCGACGACGACAATCTGCAGGCCCGCACGCGCGAGGCCTTGGACGTGCAGACCGGCTCGGCGCTGGAACGTTTCGGCTCGAACATCAACGAGTTCGCCACCTCCATGCGCGCCATGCGCCGCCACGAAATCGAACGCATCGGCCTGTCTTGGATGAGCGGTGTGATCAGCGACTCCGACAGTCTCAAGGCCATGACCGACGTGTATGACGCGATCATCGATGCCTCCCTGACCTGGGCCGTGCGCCACCAGATCGCCGAGTTCGGCGTCGAAACCGCGCCGGCCGGCATCACCGTCATCGCCATGGGCCGTTACGGCGGGCGCGAAGTGAACTTCAGCTCCGATGCGGATGCCATTCTCATCTACCGTCCGGCCGACGATGCCGACGACGGCCAAGCCAACGCCTTCGCCAAGAAGGTCGTGGAAGACCTGCGCAACATCCTGCAAGGACCGACGACGCTGGAACCCAAGATCGAACTCGACCTGGACCTGCGCCCGGAAGGCAAGAACGGCCCGCTCGTGCGCTCCTATGCCTCCTGCGAGGAATACTACGAATCCTGGGCTTCGACCTGGGAGCGCCAGGCGCTGCTGCGCGCCCGGTACGCGGCCGGCGACGCTGAACTGGCGCGGGACTTCCTGATCAACATCGCCGACCCGCTGCGCTACCCGACCACGGAACTGACTGAAGCAGAATTGCAGAACATCCGCAAGCTCAAGGCCCGCATGGAAGCCGAGCGTCTGCCGCGCGGCGTGCGCCGTGAACGGCATCTGAAGCTCGGCAAGGGCGGCTTGTCTGACGTGGAATGGACCGTGCAACTCATGCAGCTCCAGCACGCCGGCGATATCAAAGATCTGCGCGTCAACGGCACGCTGGAGGCATTGGACGTGCTGGAAGCCAAGAAGCTCATCAGCGCTATCGACGCGATTCAGCTGCGCAAGGCATGGACGTTGTGCACCGCGGCCCGCAACGGCAGCTATCTGTGGAGCGGGCGCGCCAACCAGGCCGATATTCTGCCTGATGACATCTATTCGCTGGGCGGCATCGCCGTCTACCTCGGCTACGGCGCCCACCGCGGCCAGCATTTCGAGAACGACCTGCTGGCCGTGATGCGCAAATGCCGTGACGTATGCCAGCGCTTGTTCTATGGGAAGACCGAAGGCGAGGCGGCTGCGGCAACCACCGCCACGGCCTCCGCCGCAACGCAGCAGCCGCAAACCGCCCCTCGCCCGCGTATGCACGTGATCGCACCGCGACTGGAACGAAATCGACGCCGCGCGCAGCGATAAGGCAGCATATTCGTTGGATTTTCAGGTGGACACTCGGTGAATGCGGCTGTCCGAAAAATGGCGTAAGTTAGATTAGGTCACGCAAGGGTGGCCACCTGAAAACCACGAGCGAAAAGGTGAGCCTTGTCTGAAGAAACGCCAATGGTCGGCAAAAGCGTCGTAACGCTGGACGGCCTGTCTACAAACCAGATTCTCGACCTGCTGCATAAGGCCGAATACATCGATTCCCACCGCAAAGAGATTGCCCATACCTGCGATGGGCGAGTGCTGGCCACGCTGTTCTACGAGCCCTCCACCCGTACGCGCCTGAGCTTTGAGACCGCAATGCTACGTCTCGGCGGCAAGGTCATCGGATTCGCCGGCGCGCAGCTGGCCTCCGTGACCAAGGGCGAATCCATCGCCGACACGTTGAAGACCGTGTCCAACTACGTGGACGTGGTCGCCATCCGTCACCCGAAGGAGGGTGCCGCGCTGGTGGCCTCCCGCGCCGCATCCGTGCCGGTAATCAACGCCGGCGACGGCGGCCACATGCACCCCACGCAGACGCTGGCCGACCTGGCCACGCTGCAGTCGCGCTTCGGCCGCATCACCGACCTGACCGTGGGACTGTGCGGCGATTTGACCTTCGGCCGCACCGTGCACTCCCTGATCGAGACCCTGTGCCGCTTCGGCAACGTGCGCTTCGTGCTCATCAGCCCGGACGAGCTCAAGACCCCGCAGTACGTGATCGACCGCATCAACGCCACCGACAGCTGCTCCTACGTGGAAGTGCGCGACCTGGCCTCCGTGATCGGCGACCTCGACGTGCTGTACATGACCCGCGTACAGAAGGAACGCTTCTTCAACGAAGACGACTACCTGCGCCTGCGCGACACCTACATTCTCGACGAAGAGAAGCTGCAGCTCGCCAAGCCGTCCATGGCCGTGCTTCACCCGCTGCCGCGCGTCAACGAAATCGCCGTGGACGTGGACGACGACCCGCGTGCCGCCTACTTCGAACAGGTCAAGAACGGCATGCTCGTGCGCATGGCCCTCGAAAGCACCGTGGTGGGCGACGAACTGCCCGGATACGAACCGCTCAACCCCAAGGAGGTTCAGGCCTGATGGAAGTCACCAGCATTCAGAACGGCATCATTATCGACCATGTGCCGGCCGGAACCTCGCTGAAGGTTCTCGAATACCTGAAAATCGACCCGGCCAAAACCAAGCTTGCGCTCATCATGAACGCCGACTCCAAGCGTTACGGCTCCAAGGACATCATCAAAATCGAAGATGACAAGGACATCGACCTCGACGTGCTCGGCTTCGTGGCCCGCCAAGCCACCGTGGACGTGGTGCGCGGCGGCAAGATCGTCGAAAAGAAGCAGCCGAACCTGCCCGAGCACATCGTCGGCGTGATTTCCTGCGTGAACCCGCGCTGCGTGACCACCGCCGAGCCCGGCATCAAGCAGATGTTCCACCTCGTGCACTCCGAGCGGCTCGAATACCGCTGCGACTACTGCGACGAGGAAGCCAAACTGTGAGCATCACCCTACGCAACATCAAGGTCTGGAACACCGGCGAGGTCATCGACCTCGTGGTGCCCGGGACCGCTGCCGCCTACTTCGCCGACACCTCCGCCGTGGCTGACGGCGCCGACATCGACGCCACCGGCCTGACCGTGGCCCCCGGTTTCGAAGACCCACACGTCCACTTCCGCGATCCCGGCCAGACCTACAAGGAATCGATGGTCTCCGGCTGCCGTGCGTCCGCATCCGGCGGATACACGAACGTGCTCATCATGCCGAACACGTTGCCGGCACTGGATGGGCAGACCGTGTCTGGCCCGGAAGCGACCGGTGCAAAAGAGGTTCTGGATGCCGGCTTCGACAACGTCATCGACTTCCTGCAGCAGTACGATACTGCGCATGACGTTCAATTGCCGGTTCGTTACGATCTGTGCGTGTGCGCGTCCAAGGATCGCGCCGGTCATGAGGCAAGCGACGTTGCCGATTGGCTCAAGTACGTGCCCGGATTCGAGGACGACGCCAAGACGCCGGCCATGCTCACGCACCCCATCACCGCAATCAGCGACGACGGTTCCGCTGTGACGCCGGAGATCCTGGACCAGGTGCTGGAGAACGTCAAGGCCTCCGACCTGTACCTGATCGAGCATTGCGAGCATCACGATACAGGTGCCGTGAACGAAGGCCCCGTTTCCCGCGAGCTTGGCGTGCCCGGCATTCCGGAAGACACCGAGCTCAAGATCGTGGCCCGCGATATCGAAGCGGCCCGCCGCACCGGTGTCCACGTGCACTTCCAGCATGTGAGCACTGCCATCTCGTTCGAGGCGATTCGCAGGGCCAAGGCCGAAGGACTGCCGATTACCTGCGAGACCGCGCCGCACTATCTGGCGTTGAGCGACGAGGCGCTGCTCAAGTACGGCACGCTCGCCAAGATGAATCCGCCACTGCGCTCCGAAGCGGACCGCAAAGCCACCATCGCGGCCATCGCCGACGGCACCGTGGATCTGCTGGCCACCGACCATGCGCCGCACACGTTGGCAGAGAAGGAACTCGGCTTCCTTGAGGCGCCCAACGGCATCATCGGACTGGAATGCGCGTACGGCGTGTGCCACAAGGTGCTCGTCGACGGCGGCTTCATTTCCGATGAGCGTCTGATCGAGCTCATGTCCGTTGGACCTGCCGAACTCATGGGGCATGTGCCAACCGACGTAGCCGCGCTGGTCGAGGACTACGCCGAACCCGCGCCCACCGGGGATGATCCGGATGGCGTGATTGCGGGGGAGAGCGACGCTCAGCCGCAGCGTGAAGGCGTCAACCGACTGCTCGACTTGAGCCGCGTGGATGACGCCGACAATGTCGACCTCGTGGTGCTCAACGCCGCCGAGGAATGGACCGTGGACCCCGAACAGTTCCACTCCAAGGCTCGTAACACCCCGTTCGGCGGCTGGCAGGTCACCGGACGCCCCCTCGCCACAATCATCGGCTCCCAGCTGATGTTCAGCCGTCTGTAGATAACACAAGGAGCAGCATGGATCGCCTGATCGAAGCGATTGACAACACTCAGAACCCCAGCGTCGTGGGCCTTGACCCCACTGAGGCGCTGGTGCCGCCGCAGGTCGTGGCGAGCTTTGCCGACGAGGTGCGTGACTCGGTCGAGTCCCCGGAGGAAGTCGAATCCGCGCAGCTGGCCGTCGCCTACTTCGAATACAACCGCACGATCATTGACGCCATCGCCGACATCGTGCCCGCCGTCAAACCGCAGATCGCCATGTACGAGGCGCTCGGCCCCGCCGGCGTGGACATCTACACGATGACCTGCGAATACGCGGCCCAGCAGGGCCTCTACGTGCTCGGCGACATCAAGCGTGGCGACATCGGCTCCACCGCAGCCGCCTACGCCCACCACCTGAACGGCGTGGGCGACTTCGACCCGTGGCATGAGGATGCGGTGACCGTCAACCCGTATCTCGGCACCGACGGCATCACCCCGTTCGTCGAGGCCGCCGCCGAAGCCGACAAGGACATCTTCGTGCTCGTGCGCACCTCCAACCCGTCCTCCAGCGAACTGCAGATGCTCGACCTGGCCGACGGCACGAAGGTCTACGAGCACGTGGCCGATCTTGTGGAAGGATGGGGCGCCGAGACCATCGGCAGCCACGGCTACTCCCGCGTGGGCGCGGTGGTCGGCGCCACCCACCCCGAGGAAGGCAAGGCGTTGCGTGAACGTATGCCGCACACGTTCTTCCTCGTGCCGGGCTACGGTGCGCAGGGCGGCACGGCCGCGGACGTGGCAGGCATGTTCGACAAGCAGGGCAGCGGCGCCATCGTCAACTCGTCGCGCGGCATTATCGGCGCATGGAAGAAGAGCGGCAAGTACTCCGAATCCATGACCGCCGACGAGGCGCTGGACCTTGTGGCGAGCAGCGCGCGCCAGGCGGCGCTCGACATGCGCGATAATCTGCGGGTTGCCGTATATAGGTAGGTAGATTGTCCGGCTGTGGGCTATACGTGAGTGTGGGCTGGAAACCGGAGCCGAGTGTGTTTAACTACCTCTCAGTCAACCTGCGGTTGACCGCTCCCCTGATAGGGGGAGCTTGATGTGCTGAATAGGAATGAAATGACAACTTTCACCCCCACCCATGATGTGGTTACGGAAGCGACTGCGGCCGGATTCTTCCCGCCGCGCCACAACGTCGAAATCACGCAGGTTACGGAACTGACCGACCGCGTGATGCGACTGACGTTCCGCGACCCGTTCATCGCCTCCCATGCCAAGCCCGCCCAGTTCGTCAACCTGTTCACGCACGACGACTTCATGCTCATGCCGCGTCCGTTCGGCGTCAGCGAAGTCGACGGCGACGAAGTCAGCGTGATCTTCGCCGTCGTGGGACACGGCACCGAACAGTTGGCAGGACTGCAGGCCGGCGACACCGTCGACGTGCTCGGCCCGCTCGGCCGCGGCTTCAACCTCAAGGAAGACGCCAACTACATTCTTGTCGGCGGCGGACTCGGCGTGCCCCCGCTAATCTACGCCGCGCAAAAGCTCGCCGAACACGACGCCTCCTTTGCCACCGCCGTATTCGGTTACCGCAACGACCACTTCGCCGAGGAATACGTCTCCCGGTACGCGGACTGGTCGTGGAGCATCGACGACGCCGAAGGCAACGTGGTCGACCTGCTCAACAAACTGGAACAAGGCGACGACCTGAAGGCCTACGATCGCAAGCCGATCATTCTGTCCTGCGGACCGCTGCCTATGATGAAGGCCGTGGCCGACTGGGCCGCCGAACGCGGCATCCCCGCGCAGCTGAGCATGGAACAGCGCATGGGCTGCGGCTATGGCACCTGCGTGCTGTGCACCATCGACACCGTGGACGGCCGCCTCAAGGTCTGCTCCGACGGACCCGTGTTCACCCGCGAACAGCTCGGATGGGGGAAGTGACGATGAGCGCAAACAACCAGTCCGCGCAGGGCGGCGACAACCACATCAACCTGTACGAGCCCCACGTGTGGAAGCACCACACCAAGGTGGCCGGTCTGGAATGGAAGAATCCGGTCGGCACCGCCTCCGGCACCTTCCAGTACGCCGCCGTCCGCTGGTTCTACGACGTCAGCCAGCTCGGCGCCGTATGCACCAAGGGCGCCTCGCCCGTACCGTGGGAAGGCAATCCCTCGCCGCGCACCGCCGAATCGCCGGCCGCGAACATCAACGCCGTGGGCCTGCAGAATCCCGGCATCGACCATTACTTGGCCGAGGACCTGCCCAAGCTCAAGGCCGCGGGCGCGTTCGTCATCTCCAATGTCGCCGGACATTGCGATGACGATTACGCGGCGGTCGTGGAAAAGCTCGCCGACTCCGACGCGGACATGCTGGAAATCAACGTCAGCTGCCCGAACGTTTCCGCCGGCGGCATGAGCGTGGGCACCGACCCGGTGGCCCTCGCCAATCTTATGGACCGGCTGCGCCCGATGACCGACAAGCCGATGATCGTCAAACTCACGCCGAACGTCACCGACATCACCGTGCCGGCGCGCGCGGCCGTGGAACATGGCGCCGACGCGTTGAGCATGATCAACACGCTCAAAGGCATGCGCATTAACATTCGCACCGGCAAGCCGATCATCGCCAACGTCACCGGCGGCGTATCCGGCCCGGCCGTGCTGCCGGTCGGCCTGGCAGCCGTCTATCGGGTGCGCACCGCACTGCCGGAGATTCCGATCATCGGCCTCGGCGGCATCGACAGCGGCGAGAAGGCGCTCGAATACCTGTACGCCGGCGCGAACGCCGTCGAAGTGGGTGCGGCCGCGCTCTTCGACCCGGTGGCCCCGCTGCGCGTCGCCCGCGAACTCGACGACCTGTTGGACAGCCGTCCCGAACTCGCTGCTAAACTGGCCGCAGGACAGACTTGGAGGTAAGGAACATCATGGCAGAAACACTCGCACATCGCTTCACTGAATTCCTGTTGGAATCCAACGCGCTGAAGTTCGGCGACTTCACGCTGAAGTCCGGCCGCAAGAGCCCGTACTTCATCAACGCCGGCGCCTTCGACGACGGCAAGAAGATCGCCGCGCTCGGCGCGTTCTACGCCGAAAAGATTAGCCAGGCCATCGTGCACAACACGATTCCCCGCAACATCGACACCGTGTTCGGCCCCGCCTACAAGGGCATTCCGCTGGCCGTGTCCACCGCGATCGCGCTGACCGCCGGCCACAACATGACCGTCGGATACACCTTCGACCGCAAGGAGAAGAAGGACCACGGCGACGGCGGCTGGATGGTTGGCACCCCGCTGACCGACGGCATGAAGGTGCTGCTCGTGGACGACGTGATGACCGCCGGCACCGCCGTGCGCGAAGTCATCCCCAAACTCAAGGCCGAGGCGAACGTCGAGGTCGTGGGTCTCGTGCTCTCCGTGGACCGCATGGAGAAGACCAAGGACTCCGACATGTCCGCCGTGAAGGCCGTGGAAGCCGAATTCGGCTTCCCGGTGCTCTCCATCGCCAACGTGCGCGAGATCTTCGACGCCGCCGCCAAGATGAAGAACCCCGACGGCACCCCGCTGCTCAGCCACGACATCCAGCAGCGCGCCGCCGCCTACCTTGAGGAATACGGCGCCTGATCGTCTTCAATCTAAAAACCAAAAGCGGGCTTGCGAGCCCGCTTTTTTTATTACGTTCCATGAACAGCAGCACCATATTAAGGCAAAAGCTTTGGCAAGGAGCGTGCTATGAACTGGTTAGTTGATATAGGGCTGTTTGCGCTCGTGGGGATATGCAGTTACTTCGGCATCGAGCATCATCTGGACAGCAAAGCGAACAAGTTGTCGCAAGGTAATGAAGAAGACCGCCGAGATGCTGATGCCCAAGTAGAAGCAGCATGAAAATGGCGGAATGACGTTGGGGTGACGCCGCTCATACTCGGGATATGACGGATGAACAGCCTCTTGAAACGGAGATAAATGTCTCCAGAAGGCCAAATCAGCTCCCTTGAAAGCGAGATAGGGTTCTAAACTCTGGGACCGACTCGCCTGTGATGAAAACCCGCTCGGCGTAGAATTACCGTAGGTTCGTTGCATTCGAACAAGGAAGGCCGCTATGGGGAACATCACCGACGATATTCGGCAACATTTCGACACTTTCGCCGAACTGTCGTTCACCGAGGCGGATAGCCTCGCTTTGTCCCAGTTGGCCTATGCTCGCATGCCGGATAACGTGCCGCGCTATCACGAGAATGCAGAGACCGCCGACGGCATGATCGCCACGGTTCCGATTCACGATTTGCTGCGTGCCGAATGCTATGACGACATGTTCGGCAAGGTGTGGTCGCCTTCGATGAATGTCGATCTGTTACGTGCGATGAGCGAGAGCCCACGTTGGAGGAACCTACGCGTGGGCGCATACGTGGACGAATTCGATGCCGAAACCACCAAGCAGTTCTCGGCCTGCGTGTTCGAACTGGGTAACGGCACGCTCTATGTGGCTTTTCGCGGTACCGACAGCTCAATCGTCGGGTGGAAAGAGGACTTCATGATGGCGTTCCGCCGCCCGGTCGCCTCGCAGGAGGCCGCCGCGCGTTATCTGACCGAGCTGGCTGGCCATTGGGCCGGGCCGATTATGGTCGGCGGCCATTCCAAAGGCGGCAATCTGGCGGTGTATGCGGCGGCCAATGTGCCTAGCGAGATTCAGGAACGTATCACGGTCGTATATTCGCACGATGGGCCTGGATTCGATGAGGCGTTCTTCGATGAGGACGGGTACGTACGCATTGCGTCGAAGATTCATAAATCGGTACCGGGCTCGTCGATCATCGGCATGCTGTTTGAGACTCGTGAGCATGTGGAAGACGGCTATACGGTGGTCAGCAGCGACGGTGCCAGCATCATGCAGCATTTCGCATTGCACTGGCAAGTCGATCATGGCCAATTCGTACAGGCTGATGGACTGACAAGTAGCGCGCAATACCTGGCACGCACGATCAACGGATGGATGGCAAAATACGACGACGAGCATCGCCGCAAGTTCATCGAAAACCTGTTTGCCATCTTCGAGGCTGGCGGATACGACACATTCGGCGACCTCACTTCGCATTTGACACAGTCACTGCCGATTATGCTCGCCGCGGCCCGCAACATTGATGTCGAAGATCGCGACGTGATGATTGAAGTGCTCAAAGGCTTCGCCGCGACAGCCGCCGCGTCGGTAATCTTGGCCAAGTAGTCGGAGGCCATCAAACTGGTTTTGCCAGTCAGTCTCAATAGCGCAAAAGCCGGCCCCTGAGATACTCAGGAGCCGGCCCTTACTTCCATTTCCCCAGCGGGGTTGGCTTAATCGCAGTATATCTCACTGCTGACCATGCCTGTTTTACTTACTCCTAATCAATGAGCTTGTAGCCGTGGTCGGAGACTACGGACTTGAGCTTGTCGAGATAGGTTTCGGCGGCCTTGGAGAGCTTGGAACGCTCGTTCGTGATCCAGCCGACCAACATCGTTTCGTCGGTGTCGAGCGGCACGGTGACGATCTTCTCGTTGTTGAGGTCGCCGTTGTCGATGCCGGTGCACACCGTGTAGCCGTTGAGGCCGATGATGAAGTTCAGGATCGTGGCGCGGTCGGTCACGTTGATCTGCTTGGGGGAGTACTCCGGCCAGACCGCTTCCTCATAGAAGTAGAACGAGCCTTCCTCGCCCTGCTCGTACTGGATGAACGGATAAGGTTTCAGGTCCTCCATGGTGATGACCTTCTTGGCGGCCAGCGGGTTGTTGCGCGAGATGAACACGTGCAGCGGCGCGCGGAAGAGCGGGTGGAATTCGAGGTGCTTCTCGCGCAGGAGCTTGCCGATCACGTCCTTGTTAAAATCGGACAGGTAGATGATGCCGATTTCGGACTGCATGTTGGCGACCTGGTTGATGATGTCGCGCGTGCGGGTCTCGCGGATGGTGAACTCGTATTCGTCGGACTTGATGGAGTTGATCATCTCCACGAACGCCTCGACGGCGAACATGTAGTGCTGGGTGGAGACCTGGCACAGCTGCTTGCGCGGTTTGGCATGCTTATAGCGCTCTTCGAGCAGGTCGGCCTGGTCGAGCACTTGGCGGGCGTAGGTCAGGAATTCCGTGCCGTCCACGGTCAGGGCGATGCCCTGCGAGGAGCGGGTGAAGATCTCGATGCCCAGCTCGTTCTCCAATTCCTTGACCGACGAGCTCAGGGCCGGCTGGGAGACGTACAGGGCATGGGAGGCCTCGTTCATCGAGCCGCACTCGACGATTTTGACGATGTATTTCAGCTGCAGCAGTGTCATAAAGTCTATTTATATCGCTAGGGATAGTCGCCACACGGCCGGTCACCGTCGTCAAGGACGGGTCCATAGACTTCAACTGCCGCGATGCAACGTTTGGCGACTTACAGACGTACGCCGAGTTCTGCGAGCGATTCGCGTGCCTGCAACGCGTTCTCGAAGAGGATGCCGTGGATGCCGACCTCGTTGGCGCCGACGATGTTCTTGGCGGTGTCGTCGAAGAACACGCAGCGCTCGGACGTGAGGCCGAAACGGGTCAGGGCCAGCTCGTAGATGTCGGCGTTCGGCTTATGCATCTTCTCCACGCCGGAGACCACGGTGCCCTGCAACAGCTGTTCAAGGCGCGGGTACTTCTCGAAGGCCAGGTGGAAGGTCTCATGCGACCAGTTGGTCAGACCCCATACGCCGTAGCCGTGGGCCTTCAAATCCGCCAGCAGCTCGACCATGCCCGGAAGCGTGCGGGGCAGCGCGTCCGCGTAGTGGCCGATGTAGAACTTGAAGATGTCGGCGAGTTCCTGGCCTTGTTCGCGTACCACATCCGGGTAGATGTCCGCGAAATCCTCGCCGGCGTCCATACGGTCCTCGTAGTGGAAGAAGCCGCAGGGGTCGTCGTCGGCGCAGATGCGTTCCACGATCTCATCGGGGAAGCGGCCTTCAAGGCATGCGCGGGTGTTCCAGTCCAGCAGCACGCCGCAGAAGTCGAAAATCACGTCGGTGATGGGGGAGTTGGCCATGATGCTCCTTGTGTTGTTGGGGCCGTTGAGTGGGGTCTGCGATTTAGTATAGGGGGTTTCATACGTTGGCTCCCCTCTCTGAGGGGAGCCAACGTGCGGAATCATGCGATGACGTCGGCGATGGCTTCGGGGATGGCGTGGGCCACGTCGCCGGCCACAATCGGGTGGCCGAGCGTCATGAAGCGCTGGCGATGCTCGCGGCCGATCAGTTCCGGCTCCTGCCAGCCTTGTTGCTCGGATTCGGAGGCGATCGCCGCCGCCAGGCCATGCAGGTAGGCGGCCGAGGCCACGGTCTCGCCCGTGGTGGCCACGTCATCCTGCTGGGCGAGCAGGGCGCCGGTCAGACCGGCCAGCACGTCGCCCGCGCCGGCGGTGCCCAGCCAGGCCGGTGCGCTACCCGACGCATAGACGTGGTCCTCATCCACCACGATGGTCACCGCGCCCTTCAACAATACGGTGGCACCGGTGAGCTCGTGGGCACGCTTCGCGCTGGCCAACGGGTTCAACCGCACGTCGTCGGCGGTGTACGGCTCGTGCGAATCGGCATGCTCCGCGGTGCTGGCGGCGGTTTCGAACCGGTTGAGCAGTTTCGCCATCTCGCCGGCATGTGGCGTGATCACCACCTGGCCGGGCACACGCTCCGGCAGCAGGTCGAGTGCGCCGGCATCCACCACGATTGGCGGCATGTCGTAGGCGTCCTTGTTCTCATCCTCGCTGCCGAGCGCGTAATGCTTGAGCAATGCGGCGATGGTGTCCCGCTGCATATCGCCGTCGGTGCCCTCGACGCTAGCCTCGGGCACGCCGGACCCCACGACCCAGGACTGCACATGTCCCTTGCCGATCACGGCTTCCGGCAGTGCGGCGAGCACCATGTTCTGCGCGCGCTCCGGGCCCAGATACCGGACCATGCCGGTGTTCGCGCGGGCGGCGGCGCTGGCGGTGAGCACGGCGGCACCGGGGTAGCGCTGCGAGCCGGTCACCAGACCAACCACGCCCCGGGAGTATTTGGAATCCTCGACCCTGGGGAGACGGACCGCGTCGGACGCGAACGAATTATCCACCACCTCGACGTCCGGATCCTTGTCGTCGATATCGAATCCGAAATCGAGCAACTCGATACGGCCGCAGGCGAACGTGGCGGGCGGCAGCACCGCGCACGGCTTCATCGCGCCGAACGTGACCGTGACCGTGGCCGGAATGTACGGGCCGGGCAGAGAACCATCGTTCACACCGACGCCGGATGGCGTATCCACGGCAAGTACCAGCGGAAAATCGCCTGACGACTCACGGTTTGGCAGGGCGGGCTCATCGGGAGCCTCGCCGTCGAGACCAAGGGCGGAGGCGAGTGCGGCGGGGATGCCGCGTAGCGAGCCTTGGATGCCGATGCCGGTCATCGCGTCGATGATCAGATGCGATTTCCTGGCCACGGCGATGGCGGTCTGCAATCGCTCGCCGGCCTCACCGGCGGAAAACCCGGACGCGCAACCGGGAATATCAGCCGCGGGATCAAGCACCAGCACCTTGCCTCCGGCGCGCACGAATGAGGCGAATCCGGCCTCATGCAACGACCGGCCCACGGCGATGGCGGTGACGTTCGCGCCCTCCTGGGCCAGCGCGGCGGCCGCGAACAGACCATCGCCACCATTGTCTCCGGCCCCGGCCAGCAGCACGATCGACGTGTCCTCCAGCGCCAGATCCTCGTCGTCCAGCATACCGGCCGCCATGTGGGCCGCGGCCTGGGCGGCCATGCGCATCAGCGGCACGCCTTTGTCCAGCAGGGGTCGCTCCATGGCCCGGACCGTATCGGAGTCATAGGCGCTGTGCAGCAGCAGTTCGCGACGATCGGCGTCTTCGGTGTATTCCATGGCAACCCCTTTCTTGTGTTTGTTACTTGCGGTCCGTGTTTACAGGCCGTACACCTCGTGGGCGAACTTTGCGAACACGGGGATCGAGCGCTTGACCTTCTCCGTGTCGATGCAGTAGGCCATGCGGAAGTATCCGGGCACGCCGAAGCTGTCGGACGGCACAAGAATCAGGTCGTATTCCTTGGCCTTCATGCAGAACGCCACGGCGTCGTCCTCCAGCGCCTTGGGGAAGATGTAGAACGTGCCGCCGGGGCGTACCACGTCGAAGCCGATGCCGGTCAGCGCATCGTAGAGCAGGTTCATGTTCGTCTCGTAGACGTTGAGATCGGCGGTCTGGTCGATGACCTTGGCCACGCCCAGCTGAATCGAGCTCGGCGGGCAGTTGTGGCCGGTGCCGCGCGAGATCTGGCCCATCATGGGCACGAGCAGGTCGGCGTCGGTGGCTGTGGGATTCACCGCGACATAGCCGATGCGTTCGCCAGGCAGGCTCAGCGACTTCGACCACGAGTAGCAGGTCAGCGAGTTCGCGTAGAAGCTGGCCGGGTAGGGCTGGGTGGCGCCGTCGAACACGATTTCGCGGTACGGTTCGTCGCTGATCAGGAAGATATCGTGGCCGTATTCGACCTGCTTGGCGGTCAGGATCGCGGCCAGACGCTTGAGCGTGTCCGCTGAATACACCGCGCCGGACGGGTTGTTCGGGGTGTTGATAAGCACGACCTGCACGTTCGGGTTAAGTGCAGCCTCGAATGCGTCGAAGTTGATTTGGAAGTTCTCGGTGTCGGCCGGCACGATGGTCAGCTTGGCGCCGGCGCCCTTGACGTACGGCTGGTATTCGGGGAAGTAGGGGGCGAAGGTGATGATCTCATCGCCCGGCTTGGTCACCGCACGCATCGCGTGGGACAGCGCGCCCGCCGCGCCCGTGGTCGGGAAGATGTGGTTGCCGGTGTATGCCATGCCGAAACGTTCGTTGAGGTTTTCGGCGATCGCGTCCTTGACGGATGGGATACCGAGCGAGGGGGAGTAGCCGTGGATGGCCACCGGATCGCCGTTTTCGTAGAGGTCGACCATGGCGTCGGTGAAGGATTTCGGAGCCGGCACCGAGGGATTGCCAAGGCTGTAATCGAACACGTTCTGGTAGCCGATTTCGGCACCGCGGCTCGTGGCGTACTCGCTCAGCTCGCGAATCACGGACTTGCCGCCAAGCATGGCCTTGTATTCCTCATTGATCATGGCTGTTCTCCTCGCATGGTTGTACTGGTATGCACCACGCTACTACTATCGCGGCCGGTTTGCGCCATTTGCCGCGCCGTGCCTAAGCTGGCTGTTCTATTTGTTCTATTTGTTCTATTAACTGTCGAAACCGCGGAATAACGCCGATTTCCGCTACAGCTCCATGATTATCCACAACCGTTCATAGCGAGCGCTGTGGGACGGCGGGCGGAAAACGGCCGAATCCGCGTGCCGTCCCACACCTCGTGCAATCCACGTTTCGGGAAAGCACCACCGTAAGACCGGCGCGCATCCGCATCCACGACAGGAGCCTTACCGGCCGTAATCCCGCACTCGATTATTTTTTCTGACAGGGAATCGAACCCGAAACACTAACCCATGCACGCCCCACCGCAAACAGCGAATAACCAAATGTATGCATTTTCGGCACCATGAGCGAAGGAGTTCGCAAACACAACAGTGATTGGCATATACGGCATCGACCGGATGAACAGCATCGCGTCCTCATAGGTCAAGACCCACTGGGACTCGTCGCCCTTGGGTATAGGGACATTGCCTGTGTCATAGTCGTTAAGCAGCACAAGACTCGGCAAATATCGTTCCAAGATCTCGGCGGTGCCAGCAATTTCCGGTTCGGTGGACCTCGATAGCACCTTGACGACGGCGTGAAGTGCGTCAAGCCGCTTGCGATTGATGGTATAACCATCAACGAGATGCTGCTTCAGAACTGAGTTGGCTCATCGCCGGAAATAGATGCCTTCCTTGGATTTGACGCGGTATCCGACCGACAGGATCATATCCAGGTTGTAATGCTCGACTTGGTATGTCTTACCGTCAGATGCAGTTGTCGCAAATTTTGCGACAACTGAAAATCCATTGAGCTCTTCCCTTAATGCATTGCCGACATGCTTGCCGATTGTTTTGATATCGCGGCCAAACAGCAAGGCCAATTGCTGTCTGTTAAGCCACACCGTGTCCTCGTCTACCTTCACATCGAGGTGCACGGTGTGGTCCGCGCTCTCATACAAAGCAATCTGCCGCTTCAGTTCCTCGCCAGTCATGAGATCGCCTTTCTTTTTTCGGGCGTCTGTAAATCATGTCGTTGTCGTCGCTAAATTATGCATCCAGTTTATCAGGGCAGTCGAACGTTTGTTCGATTACTGTATCTCTCATATTTGTATGACTTTCCCGGCTCCCGCCATCAATCACCAGTCGCAGGTAATCGCGGTCGGCGGACTTGCGGCGTGGCACGAAACGACTGATGATGGAGTCCTTCTTGCCGCGGTTCTTCACGTACAGGAAACCGAACACGGAGAACACGACCGCGCCGATGAAGTTGACGACCAGATCCTCCATCGTGTCGATCAGACCGATGTCGAGGTAGCCGCCGAGGCCCAGGTCTTGGCCATTGACCGTGACCTGGGTAATGTCGTTGATGCGAATCGCATGGTTGGTGTGCGTGGGGTCGAGCATCACCGAGCTGATGGAATGCACGATGGCGTCCTTCTGCATGTCGAACCCGAACAACTGGTCCATGCCGAATTCGAAGAACTCCCAGATCACGCCGATGGTCATGGAGAAGCAGAAGGACACGATCGCCAGATACAGGGGCGAAAGCTCGAACTTCACCCGGTCGGACCGGTTGAGCAGGTCGACCAGCGAGAAGCCGATCGCCGCAGCGAGGAAGCCGTTCATCGTATGCAACACCGTGTCCCAGAACGGGAAGATCTCATAGAACGAACTGATCTCGCCAAGAATCTCAGCCGAGAACACGAACACCAGCACGATGACTTCCAGCACCGAAGGCAGCTCGATGCGGAACTGCACCTGGATGAACGCCGGCGCCAACAGCAGCAGCAACGTCAGGATGCACAGGAACACATTTTCGTAGTCGCCGTTAAAGAACTGGAGTATTGCCATGGCGAGCACCAGCATGCGCAGCACCACATAGACCGCGAATGAGCTTTTGTGTTCGCGGATTTCCATGCCCACGGCTCGGCTCATGGTTTTCCAGCGTACGCGCCAGGACGGTTTGCGTTGTGCGTCGTGCTGTTGCGACTGTTTCCGGGTCATCCTTACCTCTTTCTCGCATTGTTCTCGCGCCAGTCTATCCGAACCTGCTCACAGGCAATCGGCAAGAACGGGCGATAGTCTGGCCGCACGAACCGAACGGAAACCGATACTGTCTCGATTGTGGGCCACGCGAATCATCCGACAATGCTCGATGAGGCCATTACGCCGGCTCCTCATGGCTACTGGTCGTAGGGCTGGCAATCATGGCCATGCCGGTAGTTTGGGCTATCGTGAGGTGTGCGAGATGGGCTTTGTGCCGGCTGGCAGCAAATCCAAGCAGCGAAACAACGGAATGAACGAAGCGAAAGGAACGGTATCTGATGACTCCGATTGAATTGTCAACCCGACGCCGGGTTACGGGACTGACTTCGGATGAGTTCGCCAGGCTGTTCGTCTCTTTGCAGCGTGAAGTGGACGGCGAAGCCGCGCATTGGAGCGCCACGGATGTCGAATCCTGGGAGCTGGTCGGCCCGCCGGTGACCGCCGAACAGCATCTCATCGACACGTTCGCCGCGGCCAACGAATTCGTGGCCACGCTTGCGGACCGCCTGTACCACACGATTATGCCAGTCACGGAAGAATTGGTCATCACCGCATACGCTGATGACCTCACATTCTGGGCATCGCATCCGGACCTTGGCGGAGTGCCGTGCGCATTATGGAACATCGCCGCACTGCAGGCGGCCGAATGGGCCCGCAAGGAAACCGGCATCGCCTGTGAACTGGACGTGCGCGAACCGCTGGTGTGACAGCTGAGCTCAAACATGCGTAGGTAACGGCATGGTTTGAGGACTATGGTGTTGCGTTATCGGTCGGAAAGGATGTGATGGTGGGGCGTCATAGCAAAAAAGCGCGTGGCCAGTCGAGGAGATATGCGCGAAAGCCCTCCGTTTGGAGCGAAATTCGCGGCTATCTGCTGACAGTGATCGCGGTGATGCTGGTCGTGTTGCTGGGACGTACCTTCGTGTTCAACGTATATGTGATTCCATCCCGCAGCATGGAAGACACGTTGCAAATCGGCGACCGCGTATTTGCCTCGCGATTGACTCCGAGACTCTTTACACTGCACCGTGGCGACATCATCGTGTTCAAAGATCCCGCAGACTGGATGGAGGGGGAGCAGCTTCCCACCAATCTGATGTCGATAATCGACAGCAATCGTTACCTAATCAAACGTGTCATCGGTCTGCCCGGCGATACCGTCGCCTGCAAGGGATCCGGGGAGCCCATCACGGTCAACGGCAAACCCATTGATGAAAGCGCTTATCTTAAGTCCGGCGTGAATCCAAGCGACAGCCCTTTTTCCGTAACCGTTACTGACGGCAACGTGTTCGTGCTTGGTGATAATCGCTCCAATTCCAGAGATTCTCGATACCATCTTGACGACGGCAACAATGGGCTAGTGCCATACGACGATATCCAAGGTGTGGCGTTGTTCCGCTTCTGGCCATTTACGAGAATCGGCATACTGAACTGAGTTTGGCGTGAATCCACGAGTTGATACGTGCCGCACGGTCCGGTGCATCCTGCAGCCGGACCGTTACCGGAACCCTC
>OIBI01000296.1_pt1 | contig 26152 bp, 20 predicted proteins | sample 1580951 | NCBI WGS metagenome assembly OIBI01 (sample SAMEA3882516, study PRJEB24775) | human gut metagenome | biome: human-associated habitat; feature: intestine environment; material: feces | place: Netherlands | collected 2009/2010 | reverse complement strand
TGCCGCACCTCGCTCGCCGTATCGGCACTTAGAATTATGCGGTATTGCCCTTGGTTTTTTATACAAACAGGCAAGCGTTTCGTACCCCGTGCCCTGACCTCATTGTTCCGTGGAGAACTTTCGCTTAATTTTAAAAGAACAAACAGAAAAATCCGTATCCTCCTGCCCTGCTTGGCATTCGGGATACGGATTTTGTTATATTGCTGATTTCATGCACTGGGCATGTTATTTCTGTGCAAAAAAGTCTTTGACCACCTGCACCACGGCTGCGCGGTCGGCTTCGGTCAGACCATAGTACAGCGGCAGGCGGGTCAGGCGGTTGCTTTCCTTTGTGGTGTACTCATCCACACCGGCAAAGCGGCCGTATTGGATGCCCGCCGGGGCGCTGTGCAGCGGCACATAATGGAAAGACGATGCCACACCGTGGGCTTTCAAATAAGCAATGAACGCGGTGCGCTGTTCCAGGTCCCGCAGCTTGACATAGAACAAATGCCCGTTATGCACACAGCCTTCCGGCACGGTGGGCAGCTCCAATAGGCCTGCTTCAGCCAGCGGTACCAGCTCCTGTGCGTAATAATCCCAGCTGTTGGTACGGTCTGTATTGATGGTATCGGCCTGTTCCAGCTGTGCCCACAGGTAAGCGGCATTCAGATCACTGGGCAGGTAGCTGGAGCCATAAGAAACCCAGGTATATTTATCTACCTGGCCGCGCAGAAAACTGGCACGGTTGGTACCCTTTTCCCGCAGGATTTCGGCCTTGGTCACGGTTTCGGGGGCATTGATGACCAGCGCGCCCCCCTCCCCCATTGAGAAGTTCTTCGTCTCATGGAAAGAGTAGCAGCCAAAATCACCGATGGTGCCCAGTGCCTTGCCTTTATAACTGGCCATCACGCCCTGGGCGGCGTCTTCCACCACCTTCAGGTTATGGCGGCGCGCAATCTGCATGATGGTATCCATATCGCAAGCCACACCGGCATAGTGCATCACGCAGATGACTTTGGTTTTTTCGGTAATGGCGGGTTCAATTTTTGCTTCGTCAATGTTCATGGTGTCCGGGCGGATATCCACAAACACCAGCTTGGCCCCAGCTAAAACAAAGGCCGTTGCCGTGGAAGAAAATGTGTAGCTGGGCAGGATCACCTCATCACCGGGCTGGATGCCGCACAGCAGGGCAGCCATTTCCAGCGCGGTGGTACCGCTGGTGGTCAGCAGCACCTTGCCCGCATGGAACCGCTGTTCCATCCATTCATCACAGCGGTGGGTAAAAGGGCCATCACCGCAGATCTTATTGTTGGCCATGGCCTGGCGCATATAGTCCAGCTCTGTACCAACCTGCGGGGGAATATTAAAAGGAATCATTGTTTTACTGTCAACTCGCAATCTATTATAACCACTCGGTCTTACTGGGCGCGGGTAGTATCACTTTCCGGCGTTTCGGGTTCAAAATTCAGCCGCTTTTCTTCCACCACCAGGGGGCGGTCCATAATACGGGCGTTCATTGCCATGATGTACTCGCCCAAAAATCCCAGAAAGGTCAGCTGCACGCCGCCCACAAAGAACACAGCAATAATCATCGGGGCATAACCCGCAGCAAAGGTATTCCAGTGGATCAGCTTTGCCACCAGGAACACAAGCCCCAGGATAAAGCTGACCGCCGCGCAGAAAAAGCCGAAGAACTCCGCCATCCGCATCCCAATCTTGGTGTAGCTGGTAAAGCTGAGCATGGCGGCATCAAACAGGCTGTACCAGTTGTTGTGGGTCTTGCCTGCCCGGCGCCTGGGCTGGGTGTATTCAATCTCCTTGCGCTCGGGGCCAAGCTCCGCCACAATCCCGCGCAAAAACGGGGTGGGGTCGTGCAAATCACGCAGGGTCTGGATAAAGCTTTTATCGTACAGGCCAAACCCGGTAAACTGCTCGATCATTTCCACATTGCTCATCTTTTTGATGGTTTTGTAGTAACAGTCCCGCAAAAAGTACATGACAGGGTTTTCCTGGCTGGTGGTCTTTTTGCCGATTACAATTTTGTAGCCTTTTTCCCATTCAGCCACAAACTTTGGAATCATCTCCACCGGGTCCTGGAAGTCCGCGCAGATGGTAATGGTGCAGTCCCCTGTGGTATGGATCATGCCGTAATAGGGGCTGTTGAACTGACCAAAGTTCTTGCTGTTAAAAATGGCTTTGACCTTGGGGTCCTGCGCGCAGATGTCCGTAATGATCCGGCGGGTACGATCCTGGCTTTTATTATCAATAAAAAGGATCTCATAGTCATAATCCGGGCAGTCCTTCCGAATCTCATCCCGCACCGCCTCATAGATGGGGCGGGCGTTCTCCTCCTCGTTATAGGTAGGGATCATAACAGAGATGACTTTTTTCTTCTCGCTCATGCAGGTTTCATTCCTTTAAGTTTAGTCTTTGGCCCACTGTCGCAATAGCCGGGCAGACCCTTATCACTATACACTATTTTGCAAAATAGGTAAAGAACAATTTATTTTCGCAGTTTTGCGTTTCAAAGTTCAGGCTTACAGGGCGGTCCGCCAGGGTGTAGGGCTCCTCGTTTTCCAGGCAGAAAGTCCCCTCTTTGGCAATGTGGCAGATGCCGCGGTAAATTTCCATGGCCGGGGTGCAGGCACCGATCAGCAGCGTTGCCGCCAGCAGAATGGTCACGGCATGCTGTGCAAGCGTACCGTCCCGCCATTTGGTGCCCACCAAGGCGATAAAGTACCGGGCACAGAGGGTCATCAGGATAAAGATAGCCGGGATGGACACCCGCATGCAGAAATCGCACCCCTGTCCCACCTTAAAGAACGGAATGATGAAGAGCGACACGGCGCAGGTATAAAACAGCCAGCTGCGGCGGTTCTGCCGCCAGAGCAGCAGCAGATAGATGCCGGCATCCAGCAGGTAAAATACCAGCATGCCTTTTTGCAGGCTGGTCAGAACGTTTTGGCCAAAAGTCTGCTGCGCTGCCTGGTTCCCGGCGACAGTTTCGCCCAGAACGCTGTAGCCAAAGGCGTTATTGGCCAAAAAATAACTGGCCGTAATGCTGAGCACCACAACCAGCACCAGCACATTGGCCGGGGAGAACGCCGATTGCAGCACGCCTTTTTGGCGCTGTGCCAGCAGAACAATGCCGCGCACCACCATAAAAATAACCAGCCCCACAAATGGGAAGGGGCCGCACATCAGGCAGGCCGTGCCCAGCAGCAGGTAGTTGCGGCAGTCTTTCTCCTGCAAAAAGCAGACGGTTGCCAGCCATGCCCCCACTGTCTGGTTGAACACCCAGAACAGGCAGGTCGTCAGGGAGCTGAACTGGAAATCATTCGTCCACCATTCCAGGTGCATAGCGTCATAGGCCAGCAGGTCCGGCAGTCGGCTGCTGTACAGCGCGCCCAGAATATCCATGCCGCTGAAGAAAATCAAAAACAGCAGGCCGATCCCCTGCTTTTTGTCGGTATCGGCACGCAGGTAGACCAACAAATTCAGCGCCGCCAGATAGGTGCCCAGCGCCGTCCACCCCCAAAGGGCCATACGGGCGAACATCCAGGCGGCATCCAGCCCAAACAGGGCGTATACCGGTTTGGTCAGCGCCGCCGGGACCAGCCAGTGCCCGATATAATACACCAGCGCCGTATCCTTTTGCGGGTAATACACCGGCCAGCTGTTTGTGATCAGATCCCGGTAAATGGCGTTGCGGTAACCCCAGTCCGAGTTCTGGTAAAAAAAGCCCGTCTGACCGCCCAGGTAGCCCCACAACAGCATCAGGGCAAACAGCAGCACCAGCTTTGGCACCGAAAGCGTAATGCCCTGCTCTTCTTGCCCCACTTGCTTAACCTGTGGCGTTTTGCACACGGCATACCACCAGGCAAAGGCCAGCACGGCCAGGCCCGCAACGGCAAACGGCGCGCGGAGATACCCCGCAAAAAACACCGCCAGCGGCGCGGTGAGATAGGATAAGGCAAACGGCTTTAACTTTTGGTAGGTCAACTGCATAAATACTGTCTGGCTCCTGTTCGTCCATGCGGGTCCTGCCCGCACGGACGGGGTTATTCCTTATTGGCTTAATTGGTTTGCTTTTGCGTTTTTGCCCACGCAATGGTGGCGCGGATGCCATCGGCAAAGGCGGTGCGCGGCGCAAAGCCGGTATCCGCCGCAAGCTGGGTGATATCCGCCTGCAAAAACATGACCTGCTGCGGCCCGTAAGGGATTTTGCCTAGGCCAAGCGGCAGGGCCAGGTCGATGGCATCACGCAGGGTCTCAATATATTCCCGCAGGGGGCGGGCGGTGCCACTGCCCACCGGGTACACGGCACCGCTGCGGCCATGGCAGGCCATGCGGTACAGTGCATCCGCAGCATCGGCGGAGTAAAGATAATCCCACTTCTGCTCCCCTGCCGTCAGGTCCGGGCACTGCCCGGACAACAGTTTTTGGATGGTGGCGGAGATCATCGTGTTGGGGCCGTCATGCGGGCCGTAAACCGAAAGGATACGCGCCCACACATGGTCCATGCCCAGGGCGGCGGCCTCGGTACGGCTCATCTGGCCTGCACACAGCTTGGCCATGCCGTACCCGTTTTCGGGGTTTGTGGGGGTATCGGCCCGCAGAACACCGTCCACACGGCCATACTCTGCCTGGCTGCCGGTACCAACAAACACACGGCAGCCCATTGCCGCCGCGGTGCGCACGGCATCAATGGTATAGCGGATATTCTCAATCTGAGCCGGCATATCATTGCGGCCCGCGCCAATGGTGTGCGCCCACGCCAGGTGGAAAAAGGCATCCGCCTGCACGGGCAGCCCGGCTGCGGCCATGCACTGCGGCAAATCCGCCAGGTTGGCGGCATCGCAGGCAACTACATACAGGTTTGCATCCTTGGGCAGCGCTACGGCCCGCGGGCTGCCGGGGCGGCAGACCGCCACCACGGTACACCCGGCCTGCAGCAGCCGGCTGCACAATGCTGTGCCCACGGCCCCGGTGGGGCCGGTTACGATTGCGGTTTGTATCTGCCTTTCGATTTTTTCCATTTTCAACACCTTATTTGTTTTTCGCAATGATCTCTGTGCAAAAAGCATGCCAGCTTTTTTTCATTTGCCTGTCTATAATTTTCCCTACATAATAGACAATTCCTGCCGCTATTGCACAGCAGGCAAAAGAAAGAACAAGCCTTTGCAGTTCGGTCACTTCTACGCTGTACATTGCCAGTATATTCGGCAAAAATTGTACGCAATACAAATGACTCAAGAAAACTGGCATGGTTGCTTTCCCCAGAAATCTGACAAAGCCGTTGTCAAATTTTCCGTAGAAAAGCGATTTTCCGCTTGCCGTAATGGTAAATGCCGCACCCAACGCCAAAACCACAATGCCATCCAGCATAGCACGTGTCTCATTCATTGACCATATATGGTAAAGTACCCACGCATACCCAGCCAATTCCACGGCTGTCATCATCGCGGCCATCTTTTTCCCTACATCAATTTTTTTCAGAGTTGATGCAGCCCTGTTTGCTACTACCCCTCCCAGAATTCCTGCAAAGGCACGCAGCATTCCGGTATTAACCCAGCCAAACAGAAGTGTACATGGGGCATCCAGTGAACCACAGTTCTGCAGGATCACGCCCAGTATCAGCAGGATTGCTGCCGGGGTCGCCTGCACAGTCAAGCCATAATGCCTGCGCAGCAGCGGATACAGCACCCAGACCGCAAAAGTCATTGCGGAAAGATACCATAGCACCCCTGTTGTGGAGGCTACAGAAAACCCAAAGTTCTGTAAATACAGGAAATCTGCCGGAATCAGCTGTAAATTCAACAGAATTGTAGCGCTGTCCCACTGTTGTGCATAGGCACGCACTATAAACCCCAAAACGGTTGCCACAAGAAAGTATGGAAATATCAAACGATAACGCTTGAGCACATCCCATGTCGCTTCTTTCATGGCATTTTCTAGCGAAGGGCAGGTTGTTTCTCTTGCGTTTAACCGGCATATCTTTTCGGCAAGAAAATACCCTGTTACGATAAAAAAGAATTCAACGCCGATATATCCCCTGCGCACGTACCACGCATGGAACAATACCACCCCCACGCAAAATACAAACCGCAGCAATTCAATATTGCCATTCCGCGCTTTTTTCATTTTTTATTTTCTTACCCTTCCGGCACCAAGGGGATAAACATCTGCTTTTCCAGCTCTTCCCGCGGCAGGAACGGTGCCAGGTCCTCCAGCGGCGGGCTGACCAGTGTACCGTCCGGCAGGCGTTTGGTGGCGCTCTTCGGCTCCCAGACCTGCTGGGTATCGGTAAAGATCTCGCAGAAAGTCGGGCCTTCTGCGGCAAGGGCGGCATCCACCACCTGTTTCATCTCAGCGTTGGAATGTGCGCAGGAATACGGGTAGCCGAACGCTTCGGCAATTTTGCGGAACTCCGGGAAGGACAGATCCCCGCTCTCCGGCCCAATGCCGATCTTGCAATGGTCTTTGAACAGGTTGTTCTGGGTCAGGCGGATGGAGTGGTAGCCGTTATTGTTGATGAGGAAAATCTTGATCGGCAGCTTATTTGTCAGGATGGTCTGCAATTCCTGCAGGTTCATCATGATAGAGCCATCGCCTTCCAGGCAGATGGTGGTACGGCGGCCGCCTGCAATGCAAGTGCCAGTGGCGGCGGGCAGGCCGTAACCCATGCTGGCAATGGCGCTGTTGTTGGCCATGCGGCTGCCTTTTTGGATGACATACGCCTGATTGCCCACCACGCAGCAGGCGCCGTTGGAAACTGCGGTCAGGCTGTTTTCCGGCAGGCGGGAGCTGAGATAGCGCACAAAGGCGTACACATTGGCGGTGGTGCCGTTTTCTTCCCACTGGCGCGGCAGCACGGCGGGGTAATCTTTTTTCCATCGCTGGCAGGTTGCCAGCCAGTCCGCTGCCTGGCTGACAGGGGCCAGCGGCGCTGCGGCGGCATCCAGCTTTTGCAGAAAGTCCTTGGCATCCGCCCACACGGGGTGCTCCACATGCAGGGTGTGCTTTTTCATCTCGGCGCGGTCAATATCCACCATGATGACTTCCGCCGCGCGGGCCCAGGTTTTCCAGTTATAGCCCACCTGGCGGATGGAAATGCGGGTGCCCACAGCCAGAATCAGGTCTGCGTTCTGGATGGCCCAGTTGCCAGGGCGGTCGCCCATATTGCCGGCACGGCCGCAGTAAAGCGGGTTTTCGTCCTCGATCAGGTCCACGGCGTTCCAGTAGGTCACAATGGGGATGTTCAGCTTTTCCGCCACGGCGCGGAACGCTGCGTACCCGCCGGAAAGCCGGATGCCGTACCCGGCGTGGAACACCGGGCGCTTGGCGTGGCGGATCTTTTCCAGCACCATCTGCACGGTGGCATCGTCCACCGGGGGCGGCAGCCGGGCATCGTCCTGCGCCGAGTCATAGCCGGGCAGGCTGTCGGTTTCAATGTAGCCGCCCTGATAGTTGACCGGGATATCGATCCACACCGGGCCGGGGCGGCCGGTGGTTGCCAGGTGCCAGGCTTTTTCCAGCACATAGCGGATCTGGTTCGGGTCTTCCAGCATGGTGGCGTATTTGGTCATGTGGGCAACAGATTTGGTGATATCGTATTCCTGGTCGCCCACCGCGCGCAGGGGCAGGCCATCGGTAAACTGCGCGGCATAGCGGGCCGTGGTATCGTACCGAACCTGGCCGGAGATTACAAACATAGGGATAGAATCCAGCCAGCCGCCCACCACACCGGTCAGGGCGTTGGTGCCGCCGGGGCCGGTGGTAACGCACAGGGCGGCAATTTTGTTATCAATGCGGGCGTATGCTTCCGCCGCAATGGCACTTGCCTGCTCGTGATGGTTATAGGTAACATGCAGCGCCGGGTGGTGGCCCAGTGCATCATTCAGATGCATGGCGCCGCCGCCCACCACGCTGAACACATCCGTAACGCCGTGCGCCGCAAGAAAATCGGCCACATAATCGGCCAGACGCTGTTTCATTGAGAGTGTCCTCCTTTTATTTAATCCGTTCAAGCTGCGGCTGAACCATTACAAAATACAAAGTTCTGGAATCCTGCGGGGCATCGACCCGCTTGCCGCTGTAGCTAATATCGATTGTACTTTCACCAAAAGGAACATCCACGGTATAGCGGATTTTCATGTTTTCCTGGCTGACCACAAAGGTCTGGCTACTGTCACCGAAGGTAATGGTAATGCTGGGGCGGTCAGAAATATCAAAGAAATAATCCCCCACTGTAAAGGTAAAGGTGTACCTTTCCGTATTCAGCTGCGGGTTTACCAGTTTGATCTCCGCACTTTTCTTGCACCAGTAAAACGGCAGCTCTTTGTTGGAGTTTTCAGGAGTATAATATTCTGTGTTATAAATGCCATCCCCCAGCTGCATGGTAATAGACGGCGCATTATACAGCACCCACACGCCATAGAAAACGGCAAGGGAAACTGCCAATGCCCCCAGTGAAGCGCCGAAAGTAACCAGCGTGCTGCGTGCAGCTTTTTTATCTAGTTTTGATTGTTCAGGCTTTTTGGTTTTCAGCGCTGCCAACACACAATTTACTGCCTGTACAACGCCCCAGATGATAGCTGTCAGTATTGCCAACTGTACAATGGTGTTGCGAATATAAGAGTTACGCTCTTCAAAGATTGGAAGTGGCAGATTAAATACCATCAAAACCGCAAAAGGCAATATATTTTGACGTGTCATCACCTTTTCCTGTGCAAGAAAATACGCCAGCGGAATCAGCGCCATGCAGTAAATATAGTTGCCCTGGCTTTGGTACATCATAGCCACGGTAATCAGCAGCAACGCCTGCCATTCCTGGCGGCAGAGCAGAGCACACACAACCAGTACCGCCGCCACAGCAAAGGCTGCTGCAAAAAAAGATACCGTTGCATTGCTGGTTCCGGCAATCAGGTCCACCAGATGCGCCCCATGTGCGAGCATGCTGTTGATGCCATTGCCTGCCCAAGGTGTTTTACTTTTACTTCCAAAAGAGAACAAAATCTTCAGCCAAAGCTGCAAGCCGTACACGCCCTCCTGGAAGGCAAACACCGGGAGCACCAACGCTGCAATGCCATAAAACACCGTGCGGATTGCTGCTTTGAAATCCCGGTTTCTTAAAAGCATAACACCTAAGAATGCGGGATAAATTTTAAGTCCGGCTGCTACTGCCAGTGCAGCCAATGCCAGTTCCCGCACCCATGCGCGCTTTGAACGGTGATACATGACGAAAAAAAGCGAAAGCCCCGCCGCCAGCAAAATAATATTGCCGCGGTCTACCGCATTAAGCACACCAAAGCTGAACAAGGCAAAAAACGTACTGGCCCTGGCCCACTGGGCATTTTGCATCACGTCACGGAGCAAAACCGCCAGCAAAAGAACCGCCAGCACCACAAAAAAGACGTATAGCAAAAAGCACGACTGTGTTGTGCGTAAATCAGTTTCTGTGCCGCGCATGGCAACTGACGCCTCAAAGTCATAGGTCCAGTTATCAGATACCGAAGCAGGCACCAGTAAAAACAGGGCATAAAAGAACAAATTTGCCAAGGGCGGATACAGTGTGTCAAACACCGCATACGGCTGGCGTCCACGAACATATTCAATGCTATGGAAAAAATCCATGCCGGCATCCAGTGTATCATGGTATAAAAAGTACGAAAGAAAATCACCATGGGTAACATACAGCGTTACCATAACCACAATGGCACACACTGCGCTGAGTACACAGTACAACTTGGCCGTTTTTTTCCAGAACGGATTGCTCCCTCTTTCTTTTTTACCAAAAAGGTCTTTTCCCCGTTTCGTGTTATTCTCTTTCAGCACGCGCTGGCTGTTGCATTCATTCTGGCCATAATTCAGTCCCAGCTGCACCGATTTGTTATCTTCCGGCAACAGCTGATCTAATCCAATGCTGATACCAGATTTATTCTCGTTATTTGTTGTCATGTTGTCCATACACAGCCTTGCCCTATTTCTGTTCCCGGTTATGTATCAGATATTCCCTGGTTTCCCATATTTTTTACCGATATATTTTGCAGTCTTATTTTCAACAATAAAGCACCGCCAACCAACCTCGTTGAGTCGGATGATGGTTAGGGATCCCGATACCGCACTTTTCCGTGCCGGATAAGCTCCACATCGTTGACGGGAAATATTTTGTCGTTTATCTTTCCTTAAATGTCCACAACTTGTTGATGATAAAATTCAGCGGAATCGTGACCAGCAAATTTACAATCGGCGCAATCGTTTTGCTTACGCTGAAGAACGTAACCTCTATCCAAAGCAAAACATTAGAAAGGATCGACGTGCCGCCGTAGCTGACATATGTTTTTCCAAGGCGTTTCAGTTTACTGCGCCAATCGTTTGCATTCCCGGTAAACACAAACTTATCGTTCCAAAAAAAGGCATTGGCAATGCTCAGAATTGTTCCCAGAACGCTGCCTACCATATACAGGTCTGGGCTGATCCACAAAAAGATATAATACACCGCCATCGATACCGCCGTGTTGCTTACGCCAACAAGGCCAAACTTGATAAACTGTGCAAGCAGCGCAACAAATTCCTTTTTGCTTTTTGCTCCCAACAGTGCCAACATTTTTTGCATGGATCCCGTTCCTTTATTATTTTTTTATAAGCAATCAAAAAAGCAAAGCCTGTATTGATAATTTACCGCAGTGCAGCAGCCATTTTTTCTTATCAGCCCGGCTTTGCTTTTTCTTATTGATTCATCTTATCAGCGCTTTTTACTGGTTCACCGCTTCAATAATGATCTTTGCCATATAGTCGATCATCTCATCGGTCATGCCGGGGTACACGCCGACCCAGAAGGTGTTGTTCATGATAAAGTCAGTGTTGGTCAGCTCCCCTGCCACGCGGTAGGCGTCGGTGCCGCGGATCTGGTCAAAGCAGGGGTGCTTGATCAGGTTGCCGCTGAACAACAGGCGGGTCTGGACATTGTGGTCCTCAATATAGCGGGTCACGGCGTTGCGGTCCAGGCCGGATTCCGGCTTGACCGAAATCAGGAAGCCGAACCAGGACGGGCGGCTGTTGGCGGCCGGTTCCGGCAGGATCAGCTTATCGGCGGCCGGTTCCAGGGCTGCGCGCAGGCGGTCCCAGTTATGGCGGCGGCGTTCGATAAAGTTGGGGAACTTTTTCAGCTGTTCGCAGCCGATGGCGGCCTGCATATCGGTCACTTTCAGGTTATAGCCAAAGTGGCTGTAAACGTACTTGTGGTCATAGCCTGCGGGCAGTTCGCCATACTGACCGTCAAAGCGGTGGCCGCAGAAGTTATCATGGCCGGACGGGCAGATGCAGTCGCGGCCCCAGTCGCGGTAGCTCTTGATCAGGCGGTTCAGCAGCGGGCTGTTTGTATACACGCAGCCGCCCTCGCCCATCGTCATGTGGTGCGGCGGGTAGAAGCTGGAGGTGCCGATATCGCCCCAGGTTCCGGTAAAGCGGGTTTCGCCGTTGATGGTGTACTGGGTGCCCAGGGCATCGCAGTTATCCTCCACCAGCCAGAGGTTATGGGCATCGCAGAAGGCTTTGACGGCGGACAGGTCAAACGGGTTGCCCAGGGTATGGGCGATCATGACTGCCTTGGTCTTGGGGGAAAGAGCGGCTTCCAGCTTGGTCACATCAATGTTGTACTGCGGCACGGTCACATCCACAAACACCGGCACAGCGCCATACTGCAGCGCCGGGGTGACAGTGGTGGGGAACCCGCATGCCACAGTGATGACCTCATCGCCCTTTTTGATCTGGCGGTCACCCAGTTCCGGGGCGGTGAGCGCCATAAAGGCAATCAGGTTGGCGGAGGAGCCGGAGTTGACCAGGTTGGCGAACTTTACGCCGATCCACTTGGCAAACTCTTTTTCAAATTCATCCGCAAAGCGGCCGGTGGTCAGCCAGAAATCCAGCGTTGCATCGGTCAGGGCGCACATTTCTTTTTCATCAAACACGCGGGATGCATAAGTAACGCGGTCGCCGGGCTTGAAATCCGCCTTTTTCTCCTTAAAGTCATGGTAATATTCTGCCACCAGCGCCTTGATCTGCTCGCGGGCTTCGGCCTCATTGCTCCAATTTGCCATCGTCTGCTCCCTTACTCACTCAAAAATTCCTTGATCTCTTTGTCCATCTCCGCCGGGATATCCCCGCCGGAAAGCCATACCTTGCTGAACGCAACGGTCTTTTGCATACATTCCGCCATATGCCAGCGCGGTTTCCAGCCGAAGGTGGATTTCAATTTGCTGCAATCCAGCTTCAAAAAGTTTGCTTCATGCGGGGCGTTTGCCTCAGCGCGGTTTTCCCATGCGGCGCCATCGCCCCACGCCTGGCAGAACAGGTCTACCAGGGTGCCGGTCGTCACACAGTCGCAGTCATCCGGGCCGACATTATAATAGCCGGCGTACCGGTTATCCTCATACTGGCGCTGGGCGATCAGCAGGTACGCTGCCAGCGGTTCCAGCACATGCTGGTATGGGCGGGTGGAATACGGGTTGCGCACACCGATGCTCTCCCCTTTTGCCATCGCGCGCACGCAGTCCGGGATGATGCGGTCATTGGCAAAATCGCCGCCGCCAATCACATTACCTGCGCGGGCAGTGGAGATGGCCACGCTGCCATCCGCAAAAAAGCTGTTTTTATAGCTGTGGGTCACCAGCTCCGAGCAGCTTTTGCTGTTGGAGTAGGGGTCGAAGCCGTCCAACGGTTCGTTTTCGCGGTAGCCCCAGCACCATTCATTATTCTGGTACACCTTATCCGTTGTTACGTTCAGCACAGAGCGCGGCGGAGTTTGGGCGGTGCGCACGCATTCCAACAGGTTCACAGTGCCCATCACATTGGTTTCATAGGTATAGCGCGGGTCCTTGTAGCTGTCCCGCACAATGGGCTGGGCCGCCAGGTGCAGCACAATTTCCGGCTGGGCGGCATCAAAGGCCGCTTTCAGGGCGGCAAAATTGCGGATATCACCGATCACGCTGGTCATTTTGCCTTCCAGCCCTGCCAGAGAGAAGAGGTTGGGGGTTGTGGGCGGCTGCAAACTGTAGCCCGTTACCACTGCACCGGCACCCACCAGCATGCGGCAGAGCCAGCTGCCCTTAAAACCGGTATGCCCGGTTACAAACACGCGTTTGCCGCGGTAAAATTCCAAGTTCATTGTTGGTTCCACACTTCCCAGGGCGCACAGCCGGACGCCCACATTTTTTCCAGCATACTTTTTTCGCGCTCGGTATCCATGCACTGCCAGAATCCGCGGTGCACATAGCTCATCAGCTGGCCTTTGGCTGCCAGCTCGCGCAGCGGGGCCTGCTCAAAAATGGTATCATCGCCGCTGATGGTATCAAACACTTCCGGTTCCAGCACCATATAGCCCGCGTTGATGATAGCCCCATCGTTGACGCTTTTTTCACGGAACGCCTGAACCGCATTGTCCTGGCCGATATCCAGCACGCCTTTCTGCTGTTCCTGCACCACGGCGGTCAGGGTTGCCAGCTTGCCATGCTGCTTATGGAACTTGACCAGTTCGGCAATGTTCACATCGCAGACGCCATCACCATAGGTCATCATAAAGGTTTCGTTGCCGATATATTTCTGCACCCGCTTGATGCGGCCGCCCGTCATCGTGTTCAGGCCGGTATCCACCACCGTCACGCGCCACGGCTCGGCGTGCTGGTCATGCACAATCATCTCGTTGCCCTGGGTGAAGTCAAAGGTCACATCGCTGGTATGCAGAAAATAATCCGCAAACCACTCCTTGATCATATGCTGCTTGTACCCGGCGCAGATCACAAAATCATTGAAGCCATAGTAAGAATACTCTTTCATGATATGCCACAAAATAGGCATACCGCCGATTTCGATCATCGGTTTCGGCTTGAACTTGCTTTCTTCCGAAATGCGCGTGCCATAGCCGCCGGCAAGAATTACAACTTTCATATTTTTCACTCCCGTAAGCCTGCGGCGGAACCCTGCTTGCAGTCCCGCAAAAACTGTCCGTCCAACCAGCATTTCAACCGCCGGACAGTTTGGTACACACCCAGCCTATTTTTTATTACTATGATAGTATATCATTTTCACGTATTCAATGCAACCGTTCCAGGAAATTTATCGCACTTAGTAGGTATGTTTCTTATTCCGTGTTTTGCTCTTTGTTATCACATTTTAACGCCGCTTTTGTTGCCGCTGTGCAAACAATATTCTTTACGTTTTTTCGTGCGTATTTTGTCCCCGCGGGGCGGCCCACTTTACATTAGTAGGCAAAACAGGTATAATAGTTTAGTTAATCTGTGATATTGCGCCATTTTGCCATATTGCGGGTGCAGGCGGTCTTATTTTATCCTTGCTGCCTGTGGATTTTTTGCGGCACGCCGTGCGTTGTGCGGTACCGCTCCTATTAGGTCTGGAGGTTGCGCTCATGGGGCTGCAAAGCCTGCAATACTGTGCATTTTTGGTGGTTGTGGCTGCCGTTTACCTGCATTTGCCGGTGCGCATGCAGCCGGTGTTTCTGCTGGGAGCTTCGTGGGTGTTTTATGCGCTGGCCATGCCGGCCATGCTGCCGGTCACCATTGCACTGGCGGTGTTCACCTACCTGTGCGGCCGCGGCCTTGCCTGGCGGGGCGGCGCACACAAAACCGCCTTTTTGCGCCTTGGCGTGATCGGTATGCTGGGCATTCTGGCCTTTTTTAAGTATAACGGCCTGTTGGGCGGGGTGCTGCACGGCTGGCGCGCGGTAGCCATGCCGCTGGGCATCAGCTTTACCAGTTTTGCCGCAATCGCCTACCTGATCGACGCCACCCGCGGCGACTGCGAGGTGGAAACCAGCTTTATCCGGCTGGCGCTGTTCCTCAACTTTTTTGCCACCGTCACCCAGGGGCCCATCTGCCGCGCCGGTGCGCTGCTGCCGCAGTTGAGCGCCGAGCACCGCTTTGATGCCGCCCGCACGGTGCGCGCTTTGCGGCTATATGCGCTGGGGCTGTTCAAATACATTGCCGTGGCGGATGTGCTGAACATGGTGGTGGATACGGTTTTCCCCCACTATGCGGATTACAGCGCCCCCATGCTGATTTTGACCGCGGTGATGTACACTTTTTATCTGTATTTCAGCTTTTCCGGCTATTCCGAGATTTCCCGTGCCACCGGCCTTGTGCTGGGGCTGGACCTGCCGGAAAACTTTAAGACCCCGTTTTACGCCACCAACTTTTCCGGCTTCTGGAGCCGCTGGCACATCTCGTTTTCTTCCTGGCTGCAGGATTATCTCTTTATGCCGCTGGCCTGGGCAGATCTTGGCTGCTTTGGCCGCCTGCCCACCGAGCTGTGCGTGTTCTGCGTGTTCTTTGCTTCCGGCTTCTGGCACGGCAGCACCGCGCCATTCATCATCTGGGGTCTGCTGCAGGCGGTTTACCGCGTGGGCGAAGAGCTGCTGCACCGCCGCTTTGGCAAACCCAAAAAGCGCGGCACCCCGGCCCGTGTGCTGTGGGGCAAGCGGGTTGTGGTGTTTGTTTTGTGGACCATCAGCATGGTGTTCTTCCGCGTGGGGTCCGGCAACCTTTCCGGCATGGCCGAAAACCTGGGCGTTGGCGATGCTTTCGTCTACCTGGGCCGCTGCCTGATGAACAGCTGGTCCCCCGCCCGCTTTGCCGGGGAGCTGTACAGTACAGCGTATACCGGCTTTTACGCCAATACCATTATGGTAGCGGCTTATTGGGCGTTCGCTGCGCTGGCGCTGGCGCTTGGCATCTGGCTGGATCACCGGCGCAATTTTGCCTGCAAAAACAAACCGGCTGAGGTTGCCCTGGCAAGCGCCAAGCACCGCAATGCGCTGTATGTTGTTTTGATCGTTTTTATCCTGGTGGGGTACATCATGCAGAGCGGCGGCTTTAATGCCAACGCGTTCGGCCCCTATGCAGGGTTTTAATCTTATGGAAAAAAGGAGATTTCCGGCGTGAAGCATATCATCAAAAAATTGGCGCTGCTGTTCGTGCCGGTCTATCTGTGGTTTGCCTTTTTTGTGGCGTTTGAGCCAAACAATTATTTTGGCATCAAAAAAGCAGCCTCTTCCAGCCAGCCGGTGGCCCGTGTGCGCGCCTATGAGCAGAGCCCCGGCACCAACCTGATCATTGGGGACAGCCGCCTGGCCCACTTTGATATGGACCTTGTGGATTCCCTGACCGGGCAAAGCTGGCAGAACCTGGCCTTTGGCGGTGCTTCCCTGAAGGAATGTGTGGACCTTGCCAACTATGTGCTGGATTCCGGCAACCAGGTGGACCGCATTCTGTTCGAGCTTTCGTTCTACACCTTAAACAGCAGCTATAACACCGACCGTTTTTCGGCGCTGGAAGCTACCCTGCGCAACCCGCTGGCCTACTGTCTGAACCTGGAATACAACGTGAACGCCCTGACCGTGTTTATGGACACCGTAAAGGGCACGCCGGATACCATTGAATCCGGCGACTGGACCGCGGCGGATTACCTGGATGATGCCGGGAACACGATTCCGCTGCACAAAAAGCTGTATGAGTACCCGGCGCTGATCACCACCCGCTGCCAGAACTGGACACTGAACGAAACCGAGCTGGCGGAGTTTTTGGCTATGGCCCAGCGCTGCGCAGACCGCGGCGTGGAGCTGACCATTGTGCTGCCCCCCATGGCCGCCAATGTGCGCACCGAGGTATGCGATGCCTTTGGCATTACCGCCGTGATGCAGGACGAAGTTCTGCCGCTGTTGGAAAAGCAGAATTTTACCGTGCTGAATTACGAATGGGGCACCAGCTGCATTACCGATGATGACACCCAGTTTTTTGACGGGTTCCACCTGGACGAAAAATACGGCCTGCCGGACTGGACAGCCGAACTGTTTGATGATATGCAGCGCTGATGCTGCCCCACCCCAAAAAGGAGGTTCCCTGTGGCACTGGACTTTTTGATTTTGTACGAACACACCGTTCGGGAATATGAGAGCGATCTTTTGCTCAAATTGGAGCTGGAGCGCCGCGGCTACACCGTGCGCATCCGCCAGCTGCTGGATGCCAAAGATCTGCGCCTGTTTGGCAAAGACAAGCCGGAAGTTCTGGTTGCCAGCTGCATGTATGACAACGAAGCCATCAACAGCCATGTGTACAACAACATTGGCAGATGCAACAAGATCGTCAACCTGCACTGGGAGCAGATGCTCTCCGACACGCAGGAGGAGGGCGATTGGTTCAACATGAACGGCAACGCCAAGCGCTGCGTGCAGACTTGCTGGGGCCAGCGCACTGCCCAGCGGTTACAGGCCCATGGCATGGATGCCAAGAACACCCCCGTGACCGGCGCTGTGATGATGGACTTTCTGCGGCCGGAGTTCAAGGGCTACTTTAAGGATAAGGAAACCCTGTGCAAGGAATTCGGCCTTGACCCCGCCAAACAGCTGCACCTGTACATTTCCAGCTTTGGCTATGCCAGCATGACCGACCAGGAAGTGGCCGAGCTTTCCAAAATGGCGGGAACGGATTTTTCCGGCTTTGCCCGCACCAACCGCGTTTCGATGGAAAAAACGCTGGCCTGGTTTGACCGCTACCTGGGTGACCACCCGGAGGTGGAACTGGTATACCGCCGCCACCCCAGCGAATGGAAATGCAAAGCCCTGGACGAGCTGGCCGCCAAACGCCCCAACTTCCATGTGATTTTTGCGGATTCCGTCAAGCAGTGGATTGTGGCGGCGGATTCCATCTCCATCTGGATGAGCACCGCTGTGGCCGAAGTATACATGGCGGGCAAAAGCTGCCATATCCTGCGCCCGGTGCCCATCGAGCACGAGTATGACCCCGTCATCTACAAGGATGCTCACTATGTGACTAGCTACCCGGAGTTTGCCGCTGCCATGGCGCAGCCGAACCCGCCGTTCCCCATTGCACGGGATGTGATTGAGGGCTATTTTGACCCCTCCCCTGCCCCGGCCTACAAGCGGATGGCCGACCTGCTGGAGGAAGTGTACAAAAATCCCCCGCGGGATGAACCGATGGGGCCCGGCTTTACGCCGCACTTCAACCTGCTCAAGTTCTGCGCACTGGCGGGGGTACACATGCTGTACCGCCACAAGTGGGAACCCAAACGGGTGTTTGCCTTCTGCCCGCCGCTGGCCAACTTTGCCCAGCGCATTTACGGTTATGTGGACAAAGCCTATATCCCGCCGGAGGAGATCCAGCGCATGGAAGCGCGCATCCGGCCATATGTAAAATAAAGTTGTTTTTCCGGCGCGCTGCGGTGCGCCCGCTGCAAATGGGAGCCTGCCATGTCTGAACCGAAAAAAACTGAAAGCTTTGCCGGAAATGTGATGAAATACTCCATTGCCACCTACCTTGGCTTTGGCATTTCCGGCGCAGCGCTTATCATCAAGGGCGTCCTGCCCGCCGAAAGCTACGCCGTTCCTGCTTCCTTCATGGCATACACCATGTCGCTGATGAACGTGGGCATGCTTGGGCTGGACCAAAGCCTGCTGCGCTTTTACCACGAACCGCCTGCCGGTTCCACCGGGCGCAGCATGTTTGCCGCGTGTACCCGGCTTTCGGTGCTGGTCATGCTGCTGGTGGGCGGCATCGGCAGCATCTTTTTCGCCAAGCCGCTGGCGGCGGCCTTTGGCCTTGGGGCCAACGGTGCCGGGCTGGTGCCGTTTTTGTTCCTGAACGCTGCTCTGTACATGCTGGTGCGTTACCTCAACGTGCTGCTCCGGCTGGAAAACAATGTGCGCGCCTACACCACCGAAACGCTGTGGATGCAGGCCTGCCTGAACCTGATCTACCTGCTGCCCGGCTTTGTTACCCAGGACGCCCGCGCTTTTGTGCTGGGTGCGGTGTGCAGCTTTGCGGGAGTCGCAGTGTTCTATTGGCGGCGGGCTTCTAAAGGTCAAACGAAAGAGGCCCCTGTGCGCGGCCTGCGCCCCTATGCCCACATTTACCGGGCGGCACTGCCTTACGGCATTGTGTTGGCACCTGCGGCCATCCTGATCCCGCTGTACCGCGCCATCTGCCTTTCTTTTTTAGGCAATTACGCCCCCGCGGCGGAGCAGGGTTCGTTTGATTTCGCCTACACCCTGGCCCAGCTTGTCACCACCATTCAGGCCGGTTTTTCCACCTACTGGGGCCCTTATGTCTACGCGCATTACCGCACCGAGCAGGAGCGCATTGGCCGCATCCATGATCTGCTGAACCTGCTGATCTTCGGCTTTTTCTGTCTGCTGGTCATGTTTGAGGATATCATCTTCATCATCTTCCCGGCCAAATCGGCCTGCCTGCCCTACTTTCCGCTGATGATGCTGGCCGTGGTGTTCTCCATCCTGTGCGAAGGCACGGTGTACGGCAACACCATTGCCCGCAAGCCGTTTCAGGATACGATTGGAACCGCCGTGGGCGTTGCGGCCAACATTGCCGTGTGCGCCGTGCTGGTGCCGCGTTTTGGCGTAATGGGTGCCGCGGTCGGCCTGGTAACGGCCAATGCAACGATGTTTTTGTACCGCACTGTGACCGGGCAGTATTACTACCGCACCATCCCCAGCTTCAGCCGGACGATCTGCGGCTTTTTGCTGGCGGTGGGTGTGGCCGTGATCGGCGTGGTGTTCGCCCACAATTTTATCATCAAGTTTGTTTTAACTGCAGCAATCCTGTTTATTTACTGTAACATTTACCGTGCCCAGCTGTACAAGCTGTGGCAGATCTTTATGGGCTTTGTGCGGCGGTATCTGCTGCACAGCCAAGCATAACTACTGCAAAGGAAAGGTTGTATATCAAAATGAAGCATTGCGGCACACAAGAGTTGACCACCGAGCGGCTGGTCCTGCGTCGTATGACAACCGACGACTGCGAAATGATGTTTGGCAACTGGGCCAATGACCCGGAAGTGACCCGCTACCTGCGCTGGGAGCCCCACCGTGACTGGGTGGTAACGATGGCATATCTGAACGAGATCGTCAAACAATATGACCGCCCGGATTTTTATGATTGGGGCATCTGCGATAAAGTGACCGGTGTGCTGATGGGCAACATCAGCATTGCCCCTGCCGAATCCTGTGAGCGTGAAAAGCCCTATGCCTGGAAAAACGTGAAAACCGAGCTGCTGGGCGGCATGTATGAGATCGGTTACACCTTGGGCAAAAAGTGGTGGAACCAGGGTTATGCCACCGAAGCCACCGCTGCCGTGCGCGATTACTGGTTTGGCATGGTAGGTGCGCCCTGGCTGGCCGGATTCCACGCGAGCCAGAATGTGGCAAGCAGCCGCGTGTTGGCCAAGACCGGCTTCCATTATGACCACGATACCGTTCTGCACCGCTTTGACGGCACCGAGGTGCCCTGCCTGGCCTGGTACCTGCTGAACCCCGGCAGCCAGAAATCCGATGAACCGGCAGCCGCTGCCCCCGCTGTACAGGCAGAACCAACGGAACCAGCGGAGAATGCCGATACAACCGTCTGACATTCACTCCCCTGCCCCATACTTTTGCTGACCTGGCCGAATACGGCCAGAAAGGACCCCTATGGACGAAATGAAGGACCCCATCACCCTGGACTTTACCGCTACCCAGGCCCCGGCAGAGGACGCCCCTGTTGGGCAGAAGGCTCTGGACAGCGAGCGCCCGCCGGTGCGCGTTGTGCTGCTGGCGCTGGACCAGGGCAAGTTTGACTCCCAGCGCAGCCTGGATGAGCTTGCCGCCCTGGCGGAAGCCAACGGCATGCAGGCCGTTGCTACCGTGTGCCAGAAGCGCAGCACCCCCGAAGCCGCCACCCTTCTGGGGGAGGGCAAAGTGGAGGAAGCGCGCCTGGTATGCCTGAATACCGATGCCGAGGCCGCCATCTTTGACGGCGAGCTGACCGGCAGCCAGATCCGCAACCTGAGCGCGGCTTTGCAGGTGGAAGTGCTGGACCGCACGATGCTGATTTTGGAAATCTTCCGTGCGCGCGCCACCACCAACGAGGGCAAGCTGCAAACTGAGCTGGCCACCCTGAAATACCGCATGCCGCGCCTGCAGGGCCTTGGCGAGGCGCTGAGCCGCCAGGGCGGCGGTGGCGGCGGCGGTGGCGGTGCCCGCCGCGGTGCCGGTGAAACCAAGCTGGAGCTGGACCGCCGCTACCTGCGCAGCCGCATTGAAAAGCTGGAAAGCCGCCTGAAAGAGCTGGAAAAGCGCCGTGGTGAAACCCGCCGCGCCCGCCAGAAAAACGGTGTTCCGGTCATCTCATTGGTGGGCTACACCAACGTGGGCAAAAGCAGCCTGACCAACGCTTTGTGCGGCGCAGAAATTTTTGAAGCCGACATGCTGTTTGCCACGCTGGATCCCACCGCCCGCAAATGCACGCTGCCCAGCGGGTTACAAGTGATCCTGGTGGATACAGTCGGCTTTGTCAGCCGCCTGCCGCATGATTTGGTGGATGCTTTTAAGAGCACACTGGAAGAAGCTGCCTGCTCTGACATCATCTTGAAAATTGCCGACGCCAGCGACAGCGAAGCCGCCGAGCAGCTGAGCGTGACCGATGAAGTGTTGAACGATCTGGGCTGCGGGGATATCCCGCAGGTGACGGTCTACAACAAGTGCGACCGCACCGGTGTTGCCCCCTATGACCCGGATGTGCTGCTGGTAAGCGCCAAAACCGGCTACGGGCTGGACAGCCTGCTGGCCAAGATTGACGAGATTCTGGCACACCGTGTGCGCACCATTGAGGTACTGTTGCCCTATGACAAGCTGGCCCTGGCCGATGTGTTCCGCACCCGCGGCAGCGTTCTGGCTGAAGAATACCGCGAAAACGGCGTGTATTACAAGGCAACCGTAAAGGTGGATGACCTGCACCGGTTTGAAGCGTACCTGCTGTAAGCGCAACCGTTCGCTTTGTGCAAGATAACAAATACTGATTTTATTGCTGATTGTAGACAAAAAGACCTCCATCCCTGCACGGTTCTGTGCTTGGGATGGAGGTCTTTGGTTTATTTGTGTGTACCCTGCGTTACGGCAAAATTATTCCGCCGTCAGCAGTTTAACAGCGCGGGAGGTGCCCAGGCGGTCTGCGCCCAGATCCAGGAACTTTTCCATGTCCTCAACGGTGGAAATGCCGCCGGCTGCCTTGATCTTGCAGCGGCCGCGCACGCAGCGGGCAAACAGCTCAATATCATGGAAGGTTGCACCTGCGGTAGAAAAGCCCGTGCTGGTCTTGATGAAGTCGGCACCGGCTTCCACCACGATATCGCACATCTTTTCTTTTTCTTCATCGGTCAGCAGGCAGGTTTCAATAATAACCTTGAGCACCTTATCCCCCACGGCCCGCTTGACGGCGGCGATATCCTCGCGCACAGCGTCATATTCCTTGTTCTTCAGGCGGCCGATATTGATGACCATATCCACTTCCTCGGCGCCGTTTTCCACAGCGGTCTTTGCTTCAAAGCACTTGGAAGCAGTATCCATTGCACCCAGAGGGAAGCCGACCACGCAGCACACCGCAACACGGCCCGCCATATACTGCACAGCCTGCTTGACATAGCAGGTGTTGATGCAGACGGATGCAGTATGATACTTGATGGCATCATCGCACAGGGCCTGAATCTGGGGCCAGGTAGCCTCCGGTTTCAACAGGGTGTGGTCAACTTTGGAAAGGATTTCCTCCTTGGTGTATTTCATTTGAATTCTTCTCCTTTTTTACAGGTCTTGCACAGGTGCGCCTGGTGCAGGCCGATGGTCGAAAATACAATGGCCGTCAGGCTGACCGTTGCGCCCACAATGCCCAGGATCAGGCCGGTCAGACGGAATGCACCGCCGCGGATTTTGTTTGTCATAAAAAAGCCCTCCTTATCATCGTCGGTTTGGTTGTTTCTGGTTTCTATCTGTTCTGTGTTGTTATTTCTTTTTGAAAATAAACAACTTGCTGAACACATAGTTGGATACAATCACGATAACCTGGCTGAACAGTTTAACACCCATGGCCCACAGGTCAGCGTTGGCTGCGGCAAATGCCACATGCGGTGCCAGCACGCTGACGCCCAGCCAGATGATGACCTGGTCCATGACCATGGTGCCAATACGGCAGGCCACAAACTGGCCAAACTCCGCCAGAGCAGCCTGGCCGCTGTTTTTGCTGCGGAACACAAAGGTGCGGTTGGTCCAGTAGGCAAACAGAATGCAGATGATATTATCCAGCACATTGCCAATGCCGGTTGCAAAGCCCGTGCCCAGCACAGCCTGGAACACGGCAAACAGCACCAGGTTCAACAGCGTGGCAAGCCCGCCAAAAAACAGGTAGGCAAACCCCTCATAATATTTTTTAATAAAAGCCTTTAATTTTTCCATGCAGTTTATCCTTTACCACACAGCGCAGGGAGGTTTGCAGCGCTGCTCGCCAGTGTACGCCAACAGTGCACACTGGCATATAACAAAAGGGGCCCGCCTGTTGCCAGGCAGGCCCCTGCTGCAATTCGGGGATTATTCAGCGTCCTCGGCAGCCTCGTCGAGGCAAGCCTTCATGGACAGGCTGATGCGCTTGCGATCAAAGTCAACATTGATCAGCTTAACCTTGACCATGTCGCCGACCTTCAGAACGTCGGAAACCTTGTTCACGCGCTCGTTGCTGATTTCGCTGATGTGGACCAGACCGTCAATGCCCGGCAGAATGCGGACAAATGCACCGAACTTGGTGATGGAAACGACCGGAGCCTCGAACTCAGAGCCGATGGGATACTCGTTCTTGAGCTTCTCCCAGGGGTTGTCCTCTTCCTTCTTGTAGCCCAGGGAAACCTTCTGGTTCTCGGGGTCATAGCTCTTAACATACACTTCGATGGTATCGCCAACGCTGACGACCTCAGAGGGATGCTTGATGTTGTTCCAGCTCAGTTCGCTGATGTGGCACAGGCCATCCACGCCGCCGATGTCAACAAAGGCACCGTAGGAAGTCAGGCTCTTGACAACGCCAGTGTACTGCTTGTCAACTTCAACGTTCTTCCAGAACTCATCGCGCTTTGCCTTATTTTCTTCAGCAGTAACCTTGTTGATGCTGCCGACGATCTTGCGGCCTGCGCACTCGGTGATAACCAGCTTAACGTGCTGGCCAACCAGCTTGGTGTAGTCCTCGTCGCGGCGCATGGTAGCCTGAGAACGGGGAACAAACACACGAACGCCCTTGACGTTGACAACAACGCCGCCCTTGTTGGCTTCCATGACGTCGCCTTCCATAACGGTGCCGTTTTCAGCAGCCTCGGAAACATCCTTCATGCCCTTCTGGGCTTCAAAACGGACACGAGAAAGGGTGTCAACACCTTCCTGGTCATTGGTCTTGACAACAACCAAATCCAGCTCGTCGTCCACCTTAACAAGGTCTTCCATCTTGGCGTTGGGGTCATGGCTCATCTCGCTGAGCTTGACGATACCAGTGTGCTTGGAACCATCAATACCGACGACACATTCCGTCGGGGAAACGCTGATGACCTTGGCTTTTACGATCTTACCTGCGTACAGGGGCTTTGCTTCGGATGCAGCGAGCATCTCCTCAAAGCTCATGTCGTCACGGATTTCTTCACTCATACAGTTAAGTACCTCCTCAATTATAGACGAAGGCGTTGAAGCCCCGGCTGTTACGCCCACGATCCTGGCACCGTTAAGCCAATCTTTGTCGAGTTCATCAGCTGTCTCCACATTGATAGCTTTGGTATGCCGGGCCGCGACCTGCAACAGCTTTTGGGTATTGGAAGAATGATGACCACCAATGACGACCATATGATCGCATTTTTGGCTGAGGTCTTCCGCTTCCTGTTGCCTCGCCCACGTTGCATTACATATTGTATCAAATATTTTGGCATTTGTACACTGGTTTTTCAAAAATTCCTTGCAAGTTTCCCAGCTTTGGACATTGAAAGTGGTTTGCGCTACCGCAAAAATAGATTTTTGTTGTGTAAGTTCCGGCAGCAGTTTTTCCAGCTCTGCCAAGTTGGCAAACACTTCTACTTTTCCCGTAGTATGGCCCACAATTCCCTGTACTTCGGGGTGTTTGGCATCGCCTGCCACCAGCAGCATGGCGCCCTCCGCACCGGCCCGCGCAGCAATTTTATGGATTTTTGTAACAAACGGGCAGGTGGCGTCATGATACACCAGGCGGCGTGTTGAGATTTTATCGTACACACTCTGCCCAACGCCGTGGCTGCGGATGACAACCTCGCAGCCGTCCGGCACATCGTCCACACTGTCACAGGTAATGGCACCTTTGCTTTCCAGATCCTCCACCACCTGCGGGTTATGGATCAGCGGGCCAAGGGTTGCCACCGGGCGGCCCTGCTCCAGCAATTCATAAGTCAGCTTGACCGCGCGGTTTACCCCAAAGCAGAACCCTGCGGTTTTTGCAAGAATAATTTGCATGGCTGTTTCTCCCTGCATCGCGTTTTAGAAGTGATTTTCTTCGTACAGGCGTTCCAGTTCGGTTTTCAGGCGGGTGCGCAGGGCACGCAGCTTGGGTACCGAGCGGCGCGGGTCCTCTACCTTCATCTCCTCTGCCGGGATGGGGGTGCCAAAGCAGATGCGGATGCGGCAGAACATGTGCATGCGCTTATCCGGCGTATCGTAAATAATGCGGCAGGGCACCATGTCGGCATCGGCGTTGCCGGCAATCAGGAAAGCACCGCTTTTTAAGGTCAGCAGTTCGCCGGTCTTGCTGCGGGTTCCTTCAGGGAAGATCAGGATCGGCGTGCCGTTTTTGCATTCGTCTGTCACTTTATTAACGGTGTCCATATCGCCCTTGCCGCGGTCGATGGGCACCGCGCCCATGCAGCTCAAAAACCAGCCGATCAGCGGATTTTTGAACAGCTCCTGCTTGGCCAGGATGGTATAGCGCTTCCAGCTGAACACCGCTTCTAGAATATAGACCGGGTCCAGGTCCGAAAGATGGTTGGATGCGATAACATGGGCGCGCCCGCGGGGGATGTTCTCTTTGCCGACCACCTCAATGCGCCACAAAATATGCAGCAGCGGCCAGACGATCGGCAGCAGGATCCAATAAAGCAGCATAGTTTTCCACCATTTCTTAGTAATTGGTTAAATGTTTGTTGTTCTGTGTTTTTGGGTACGTTGAGCCGTCAGGTTATTTGCCCTGTGTATTGTCGGAAGAGATTCCCTACGGCAATACCGCATAATTCTAAGTGCCGATACGGCGAGCGAGGTGCGGCAGATGCT
>OIBI01000293.1_pt1 | contig 26432 bp, 19 predicted proteins | sample 1580951 | NCBI WGS metagenome assembly OIBI01 (sample SAMEA3882516, study PRJEB24775) | human gut metagenome | biome: human-associated habitat; feature: intestine environment; material: feces | place: Netherlands | collected 2009/2010 | reverse complement strand
GAGCCGAAACAGCGCGGCGTCATCATTCAGGGACTTTTTCGCAGCAACTACGTCATATTCGGCGTGAGCCTCGTCACGAACGTGTTCGGCGCGGAGGAGGCTGCCGCGGCCTCCATCTTGAGCGCCGTGCTCGTGCCGATGTACAACGTTTTGGCCGTCATTGCGCTGACGGTATTTACGGGCGGAGGTAAGGTCTCGCTGAAAAAGACGCTCAAATCCATCGCGACAAACCCGCTCATTATCGCGGCACTGCTCGGCGTTTTTGCGTCCATCATTAAATTGCGTTTCCCGGCATTTCTGGAAACGAGCCTGCGCGATGTTTCGCGCCTTGCCACACCGCTTGCACTCATCGTGCTCGGCGGCGATTTCAGCTTCCGCAAGCTAAAAGGCAACATGCGTATTGCGGGCGTGACGGTGTTTATAAAGCTCGTCGTCATTCCGCTTGTTTTTCTGCCGATCGCGGTTCTGGCGGGCAGCAGAGGACCGAGTCTTCTGGCGCTTGCACTTGCGTGGGAAACGCCGGTCGCGGTATCAAGCTACATCATGGCGCAGCAGGCGGGCGCAGATGGCGAGCTTGCCGGTCAGCTTGTTGTTTTGAGTGCCGTGTGCTGCATCCCGACCGTATTTTTGATGATCTTTATTTTGCAGAGCATGGCGTTGCTGTAAAAGTAAAAACCCGTTTCCGATAAAAGCTTCGGAAACGGGTTTTGTGCTGTTTAAGTTCATTAAAGATGCTCGTTCATTTCGCGGACATGCGCGCGGATCTTTTCAAAGCTCTCCTGGCTGATGACGTGCTCAATGCGGCAGGCGTCCTCTGTTGCAATGTCCTTCGGCACGCCGAGATAGGTGAGCCAATCGGAAAGCAACTTGTGGCGCTCATACATGCGGTTGGCGATGGCAAGGCCGTCTTCCGTCAGGTGAATGTAGCCGTCGCCGTCTACGGTGATCAAATTGTTCTCGCGCAGCTTTTTCATGGCTACGCTGACACTGGGTTTTGTAAAATTGAGCTCGTTGGCAATATCAATAGAACGCACATAGGTGCTGCGCTCGGATAAGATCAAAATGGTCTCAAGATAGTTTTCTGCGGATTCCTGAATTTTCACGGCTGTCTCCTCTCACAATCGGGGTGGATAAATTCTTATAACAGTATAACACAAATCCAAAAAGAGTTCAATTCCCATTTTGTGCAAAACTGAAAATAAGTTGCAGGAGAAAATGACAGAAAAAGTCAAGACCCGCCGGGGGGAACCGGCAGGTCTCGGCTTTTCTTATTTCAGGAGCGTAGTACGCGTCGTACTCAATTTAAATGGGAAGATTTATTATTCCACATCCTGCAGGGCGTCGTAGCCTTCTTCGCCTGTACGGACTTTGATAACATTCTCCACGTCGTAAACGAAGATTTTGCCGTCACCGATGTGACCGGTGTAAAGCGCTTTCTTCGCCGTTTCGATGACCGTGCGGACAGGCACCTTGGAAATGACGACCTCCACCTGTACCTTAGGCAGCAGGTTTGCTTCTACGAGCGTGCCGCGGTAGTATTCCGGCTTGCCCTTCTGAATACCGCAGCCGAGTACGTTCGTCACCGTCATACCGGTGATACCGACGCTCATCAGTGCGTTCTTCAAGGTATCGAAAGCTGCCTGCTTGCACACAATCTCGACCTTCGTCATCTTCACGCCGGTGCTTTCCGCTTTTTCGGCCTTTACGGGGGCGTGATGCACAACGACCGGCACTGCTTCGTCTACCGCAGCCGGGCCGAACGGGGCAGGGGCAACGCTGAGGTCTGCGCTTTCGAGCGAGGTGTTGATGGCCGGAACGAAGTCTGCATACGCATTTGCAAGGCCATGCTCGGGCAGGTCAAGACCCATAATCTCTTCTTCTCTCGTCACACGCAGGCCGACCGTCGCGCGGATGAGCAGGAACACAATGGTAATCGTCACGGCTGTCCAAGCGCAGACTGTAAGCACACCAAGCAATTGTTTTGCAAGCAGTGCAATGCCGCCGCCGTAGAACAGGCCGGTGAAGCTATCGTTGCCGGGGGCTGTGGTCGTTGCAAAAAGACCGACTGCAATGGTGCCCCAAATGCCGTTACAGAAGTGGACGGCAACCGCACCGACCGGGTCATCGACATGGAGCTTATAGTCGAGCAGCCAAACGCCGAACGGGCAAAGGAGACCGGCCACAATGCCGATGATTGCTGCGCCGAGGCAGTCCGTTACGTCACAGCCGGCGGTGATGGCGACCAGACCGGCGAGAGAAGCGTTGAGACACATGGAAACATCCGGCTTGCCGTACTTTACCCATGTGAAGATCATGCAGGTGACGGTTGCTATGGCAGGTGCGACGGTGGTGGTGAGGAAGATGGAGCCGAGTTGCTCAACGCTTGTTGCCGCAGCACCGTTGAAGCCGTACCAGCCGAACCAAAGAATAAACACGCCAAGGCAGCCGAGCGGAATGTTGTGGCCCGGGAAAGCATTGACCTTTACGATCTTGCCGCTTGCATCCTTTTCGAACTTGCCGATGCGCGGGCCGAGCAGCTTTGCGCCGATGAGCGCGGAAAGACCGCCTACCATGTGAATGGCGCAGGAGCCTGCAAAATCATGGAAGCCGAGCTGCGAAAGCCAGCCACCGCCCCAGATCCAGTGCGCTTCGATGGGGTATACCAAAGCGGAGATAACACCGGAGTAAATGCAGTAGGAAAGGAACTTTGTGCGTTCTGCCATTGCGCCGGAAACGATGGTCGCGGTCGTGGCACAGAACACAAGGTTGAATACGAAATTCGACCAGTCAAAGTTTGCGTAGTTTGTGAAAATATCAAAGCCCGGCTTACCGATGAAGCCCAGTAAGTCTTCGCCCAGCAAAAAGCTGAAGCCGATGAGAATGAATACGCCGGTGCCGATGCAGAAGTCCATCAGGTTCTTCATCAAAATGTTGCCGGCATTTTTTGCACGGGTGAAACCCGTTTCTACCATGGCGAAGCCGGCCTGCATCCAGAAGACCAGCGCTGCGCCCATCAAAAACCAGACGCTGAAGATTTCGCTTGTCATATGTTCGTCCTCCTATGTGTTGTTTGAAAATAGAAAAGGGTGTGCACGTTTGGTTCCTGAAACGGAACCCCGTGCACACCCTTGTGCCTATATTGAATTTTTCATTCCTTATCCGTTTGAAACGGTATGTTCAAGCCCTTTATACTCTGAACATCAGATCGCCGTAGCTCGGATACGGCCAGTAATCGGAAGAGACCAGCGTTTCCATCTCGTCCACAACGGCTCTCAGCTCGGTCATGGCGGTGATGACGGAATCCTTATAATAGGTCGCAACCTCAATCGGATCTTCGCCGACTTCCTTCACGCCGATGATGGCGTTATCGAGCGCAGCGAGCTTCTTATATGCGCAGTCCTGCAGGCCGGAAAGACGCTTGATGATATCAAGCTCCGCTTCGCACGGAATGTCATCGCTGATGGCCTTCTTCGTGGCAACGCCGCTTGCAAGCTCCGCAACGTAAGAGGAAACAGCGGGGAGAATGTCGCGCTTGACCATATCACTTGCGGTGAGCGCTTCGATGTTGATGGTCTTCGCGTACGTCTCGAGGATGATGTCCTGTCTGGACTGCATCTCGACCTCGGTGTAGATCTTATGCTTTGTAAAGAGCTTCACGTTCTTTTCGTCGGTGTAGTGCGGCAGTGCGTCTACCGTGGTCGGCAGGTTCGTCAGGCCGCGTTTTGCAGCTTCCGCCTTCCATGCGTCTGCATAGCCGTCGCCGTTGAAGATGATGCGCTTGTGCTCTTTGATCACGCGCTTGATGAGTGCGTTGAGTGCGCCGTTAAAATCTTCCTTGCCCTCAAGCTCGTCTGCAAACTGCTCGAGTTCATCGGCGATGATCGTGTTCAGCATGATGTTCGGGCAGGCGATGTTGAGCTGCGAGCCGAGGCTTCTGAACTCGAACTTGTTGCCGGTGAAAGCGAACGGGGAGGTTCTGTTTCTGTCCGTTGTATCCTTTGTGAAGGACGGCAGAACGTTTACGCCAATCTCCATGTTGACGCGGAGCGTGCCGCCATAGACCGTGCCGGTCTCAATGGCGTGCAGAATAGCCGTAAGCTCGTCGCCGAGGAAGATGGAGATGATGGCCGGCGGCGCTTCGTTTGCGCCGAGGCGGTGGTCGTTGCCTGCGGAAGCGACGGAGATACGGAGCAGATCCTGATACTCGTCAACACCCTTGATGACAGCGGCGAGGAAGAGAAGGAACTGTGCGTTTTCCTGCGGCAGCTTGCCCGGCTCCAACAGGTTCTTTCCGGTATCGGTGGAAATAGACCAGTTGTTGTGCTTGCCGGAGCCGTTCACGCCTGCAAACGGCTTTTCATGCAGCAGGCAGACAAGGCCGTGGCGGAGCGCAACGTTCTTCATTGTCTCCATGGTCAGCTGGTTGTGGTCGGTCGCAACGTTCGTGGTGGAGAAGATCGGCGCCAACTCGTGCTGTGCCGGGGCAACCTCGTTGTGCTTTGTCTTAGCAAGCACGCCGAGCTTCCACAGCTCTTCATCGAGCTCCTGCATGAACGCGGCAATTCTCGGCTTGATTGCGCCGAAGTAATGATCTTCAAGCTCCTGGCCCTTCGGCGCGCGTGCACCGAACAGCGTGCGGCCCGTGTAAATGAGGTCCGGGCGCTCATCGTAGAGCTTTTTATCGACAAGGAAATATTCCTGCTCCGGACCGACGGTCGTGATGACACGCTTTGTCGTGGAGTCGCCGAAAAGGCGGAGAATACGAACGGCCTGTGCGCTCAACGCTTCCATGGAGCGCAGCAGCGGGGTTTTCTTATCCAGCACCTCGCCGCCGTAGGAACAGAACGCCGTAGGAATGTACAGGGAGTGATCTTTAATGAATGCGTAGGAGGTCGGGTCCCATGCGGTGTAGCCGCGGGCTTCAAACGTTGCGCGCAGACCGCCGGAAGGGAAGGAGGAAGCATCCGGCTCGCCCTTGATGAGCTCCTTACCGGAGAACTCCATGATGGCGGTGCCGTCCGGCTGGGGGCTGACAAAGCCGTCGTGCTTCTCACTGGTGATGCCGGTCATCGGCTGGAACCAGTGCGTGTAGTGCGTTGCACCTTTTTCAATCGCCCAGTCCTTCATGGCATTTGCCACAGCATTGGCAACCGTGATGTCGAGGTCCTTGCCGTTGTCGATGGTCTTTCTCAAAGACTTGTAAACGTCCTTCGGCAGTCTCTCACGCATGACGTCGTCGTTAAACACCATGCTGGCGAAAATGTCCGGCACATTGATCTTTGTCGTGCTGCTCATGTAAACCACTCTTTCCTTCAATAAGATTCGCATAATAGGAGGGGCGAACGCTGCGGTATAATTTGTATATCTTCCCGTGCGTTTCGTCCTGCGGCTTCGCCTTACGAAACCGTCTGCACAGCTGTTCGCGATTCATTCAAACGAAAAAAGCGCTGGGGATGGCAATAAACCAACCACAGCGCCTTTGCTATGCTATGTGATGAATTTTACAACGTCTCGGGCCATTTGTCAACACCTTTTTTGAGGAAATTTGAAGATTTGCAGGATGTACAACTTAAACCTGCGTTTATAAATTCATTTTATGAAATTTTTAAAGTTAAGCGAGCATAAAATGAAATTGCTACAACTCAAAAATTCAAAAATCGCGAAATTTTTCTTGACATATAAGAAGGGCCGCTATATAATGGTAGACAGACAATGGAGTCTGATCATACATGTTACTTTTAAAAGCTGCCGAATGTGGGGCTTTTAGATTGCGCCGGGGGAACGGCGCGCGTGCATTGCACGCAGCATGTATGGTCAGACTTTCTCTTTTTTTCGGAAAAGCCGGAAAAAAGACGTATATCTTATTTGTTTTCAGAAGGGAGCAGTCTTCATGCTTAGAGAAGGCAAAAGCACAGCGGGCGATTTCCGAATTCCTTCGGGGTGCGCCGTATCCTCCGTTTTTTCCCGCAGCGGAAAGCGGTTGGACGGCTCCGATATCATCCGCTCCATTGAGATCATGCACGACCGTTCAAACGGCCTTGGCGGCGGCTTCGCCGGCTACGGCATTTACCCGGAATATGCGGAACAGTATGCGTTCCACGTTTTCTATAATAATGTAAAAGCAAAAGAGGAATGTGAGAAGTTCATCAACGAGCATTTCGACGTCGTGAATCTTTCCAAAATTCCGATCCGCAAGATTCCGCAGATCACGGACGAGCCGCTTATCTGGCGGTACTTCGTCACACCGCTGCACACAAAGCTTGCGGAAAGCCAGCTCGATGAAGACGAGTTTACCGCCCGCTGCGTCAACCGCGTCAATACCTTTATCGATGGCGCGTATATTTTCTCCAGCGGCAAAAACATGGGCGTGTTTAAGGCCGTCGGCTACCCGGAGGATGTCGGCCGGTTCTATCGTCTCGATGAATACGCCGGCTACTGTTGGACGGCGCACGGCCGCTACCCGACGAATACCCCCGGCTGGTGGGGCGGTGCGCACCCGTTTGCGCTGCTCGACCTTTCCGTTGTCCATAACGGCGAAATCTCGTCCTACGATGCGAACCGCCGCTGCATTGAGATGTACGGCTACAACTGCAACCTTTTGACCGATACCGAGGTCATCACCTATATTTTCGATTATCTTGTACGCCGTCAGGGCCTCACCCTGCAAGAGGTCGCAAACGTCATCGCGGCACCGTTCTGGACGACCATTCAGAACAAAGACCCGGAGGAGCGCGAGCGTCTGACGTATTTGCGCAATGTGTATTCCGGCCTGCTTGTCACCGGTCCGTTCTCCATTCTGGTCGGCTTTACGGGTGGCCTCATGGCACTCAACGACCGCTTAAAGCTGCGTTCTATGGTCGTCGGCGAAAAGGGCGATATGGTCTACATCGCCAGTGAAGAATCCGCCATCCGCGTCATTCAGCCCACGCTCGATAAGGTCTGGGCGCCCGCAGGCGGCGAGCCTGTCATCTTCACGCTGGACAAAAAGTAAGAGTTTGTGTTCTCTGAGAAATGAGGTTACTATAAATGGCTATCGATTTTTTATATCCGCAGTACGAGGTCGTCCGCAACCCCGCGCGCTGCATTGCCTGCCGTGCCTGTGAACGACAGTGCTCCAACGAAGTACATGCTTACGACGATGAGCTGAAAATGATGATCTCCGACGAAAGCCGCTGTGTGAACTGCCACCGCTGCGTTTCCATCTGTCCCACGCGCGCCTTGAAGATCGTCAAGACCGACCACACCTTTAAGGAAAATGCCAACTGGTCCGGCGAGACCATCATGGAGGTCTACCGTCAGGCGAGCAGCGGCGGCGTGCTGCTGTCTTCCATGGGCAACCCGAAGCCCCTGCCGGTCTACTGGGATAAAATCCTCATCAACGCGTCGCAGGTCACGAACCCGTCCATCGACCCGCTCCGTGAGCCGATGGAAACGAAGACGTTTTTAGGTCAGAAGCCGTCTAAAATCGAGCGCGACGAGAACGGTAAGATTAAGACGAATATCACCCCGCAGCTTGAGCTTTCCGTGCCGATCATGTTCTCTGCCATGTCCTACGGCTCCATCAGCTACAATGCGCACGAAAGCCTTGCCCGCGCCGCAGAAGCGCTCGGCATCTACTACAACACCGGCGAGGGCGGCCTGCATCAGGATTTCTACAAGTACGGCGCAAATACCATCGTGCAGGTCGCGTCCGGCCGCTTCGGCGTGCATAAGGATTACCTCAGCGCCGGCGCCGCCATCGAGATCAAAATGGGGCAGGGCGCAAAGCCGGGCATCGGCGGCCATCTGCCGGGTGCAAAAATTGTCGGCGACGTTTCCCGCACGCGTATGATCCCGGAGGGCTCGGATGCTATTTCGCCCGCACCGCACCACGATATTTACTCCATTGAAGACCTGCGTCAGCTTGTTTTCTCCTTAAAAGAAGCCTCAAACTACAAAAAGCCCGTCATTGTCAAGATTGCGGCGGTGCACAACGTTGCAGCCATTGCGTCCGGCATTGCACGCAGCGGCGCGGACATCATCGCTATCGACGGTTTCCGCGGCGGCACGGGCGCAGCGCCTACGCGCATCCGCGATAACGTCGGCATCCCGATTGAGCTTGCTCTGGCGGCGGTCGATCAGCGCCTGCGCGATGAAGGCATCCGCAACAAGGTTTCGCTCGTCGTCGGCGGCTCCATTCGCTCCAGCGCCGATGTTGTCAAGGCCATCGCGCTCGGTGCAGATGCGTGCTACATCGGCACGGCGGCACTTTTGGCGCTCGGCTGCCATCTGTGCAGAAGCTGCCAGACCGGCAAGTGCAACTGGGGCATCGCAACCCAGCGTCCCGACCTTGTGAAGCGCCTCAACCCGGACATCGGCTACAAGCGCCTTGTGAACCTTGTCACCGCGTGGGAGCACGAGATTAAGGAAATGATGGGCGGCATGGGCATCAATTCCATCGAGGCGCTGCGCGGCAACCGCCTTATGCTGCGCGGTGTGGGTCTGAACGAAAAAGAGCTTCAGATTCTCGGCATCAAGCACGCGGGCGAATAAGCAGAAAAGGGAGCGTAACCATGAAAAGAGTATATGTTGATGAAAAATGGTGCCTCGGCTGCCATCTTTGCGAATATTACTGCGCCTTTGCAAACTCCGGAAAATCCAGCATGATCAAGGCGCTGAAGGACAGGACCATTCACCCCCGCATCCGCATTGAGGGGGACAATCAGGTCAGCTTTGCGGTTTCCTGCCGCCACTGCACAGACCCGCTGTGTGTGAAAAGCTGCATTGCGGGCGCACTTTCCAAAAAGGACGGCGTGGTCTGTATCGACCAGAATAAGTGCGTCGGCTGCCACACCTGCGTGCTGGTATGTCCCTACGGCGCGCTGATGCCCTCGGAATCCGGCGTCATGCAGAAGTGCGAGCTGTGCATCGAAAACGCCGGCGGCAAGCCCGCCTGTGTGCAGGGCTGTCCGAACAAAGCCATCATCTTTGAGGAAAGGGACTGAGCACCATGGCAAAATATGTAATCATCGGCAACTCCACTGCGGCCATCGGCTGTGTGGAAGGCATCCGCAGTAAAGATAAAGACGGAGAGATCGTGCTGATTGCTTCCGAAAACCACCACACCTATGCGCGCCCGCTCATTTCCTATTTATTGCAGGGCAAAACAGATGAGGAGCGCATGAAATACCGCCCGGACAGCTTTTACGAAGAAAATCACGTCACCGCAAAGCTCGGTGAGACCGTCACAAAGCTCGACCCGGAAAAGAAAACCGTAACGTTAAAGAGCGGGGAAGAGATACCCTATGAAAAGCTCCTTGTCGCAACAGGCTCCACGCCGTTCGTACCGCCCATGGAAGGGCTTGATACCGTTTCCGAAAAGTTTACGTTCATGTCGCTCGATGACGCACACGCGCTTGAAAGCGTCCTTACAAAAGACAGCCGTGTTTTGATTATCGGCGCGGGCCTCATCGGTTTAAAGTGCGCAGAGGGCATCAAGGAGCGCGTGAAATCCATCACGGTCGTCGACCTTGCCGACCGCGTGCTGCCGAGCATCCTCGATGAGACCGGCTCCGCTATCGTCAAAGATTTTCTTGAAAAGCAGGGCATCGAGTTCCACCTCGGCGATACTGCCGCAAAGTTTGCGGGCACGACCGCCACACTCAAAAGCGGTCTTACGGTCGATTTTGACGTGCTCGTCATTGCGGTCGGCGTGCGCCCGAATACTTCGCTCGTCAAAGATGCAGGCGGCGAGGTGCGCCGCGGCATTGCGGCGGATGATACCGGCAAAACAACACTGCCCGATGTCTACGCCGCAGGCGACTGCGCGGAGAGCTTCGATATTTCCGCCGGCGTCAACCGCGTGCTGGCGCTGTTGCCGAACGCCTATATGCAGGGCAATACCGCCGGCATCAACATGGCGGGCGGCAAAGCGAGCTTTGACCAGGCGATCCCGATGAATGCCATCGGCTTCATGGGGCTGCACATCATCACCGCAGGCACGTATGACGGCGAGACCTACGTCCGCCGTGACGGCGAAAACTACAAGATCCTTTTCTATAAAGATGATGTTTTAAAGGGCTATATCCTGATTGGCGACGTGGCGCGTGCCGGTATCTACACGGCGCTTATCCGTAATCGCACGCCGTTAAGCTCAATCGATTTTAAGCTGATCTGCGAAAAGCCGCAGCTCATGGCATTCACGGCCCGTACGCGCCGCGACCTGCTCTCAAAGCAGCAGTAAGGGGGAGAAACATGGAACAGAAAACATATGCACTCGGCCAGCGCTATATCGGCGCAGGGCAAAGTGAGGGTACGATTATATTGAACGAAGTGCCGGGCAACGCGCTCGGCGCGTATCTGGACGGCGCAAATATTATTGTAAATTGCAGCGCACAGGACGCGACCGGCGACACAATGAACGCGGGCGAGATCACCATTCACGGCAGCACGGGCGACGCGGCAGGATACGCCATGCGCGGCGGTGCCATCTACGTGCAGGGCGATGCCGGTTACCGCGCAGGTATCCACATGAAAGAGTATAAAGAGAAAGTACCCGTGCTCGTCATCGGCGGTAGAACAGGCAGCTTCCTCGGCGAGTATCAGGCGGGCGGCATCATCGTTGTGCTCGGCATCGGCAGTGAAGATCGCCAGCCGGTCGGCAATTTCTGCGGCATGGGCATGCACGGCGGACGCATTTATCTGCGCACCGCGCACCTGCCGAAGGATTTGCCGGAGCAGGTCGTGGCGCATAAGGCGACCGAAGAAGACATGCAGATTGCGGCGCCGCTCATTCAAAACTACGCGGAAAAGTTCGGTGCAGATGCCGAAAGTCTTCTGCGCGACGAATACTACGTGCTGCGCCCGAACACACAGAATCCGTATAAGCAGCTCTATGTGACGAACTGATTTTGCCCCTGTAATTCTCTGCAAATTAAGGTTTCTTTTCTTGCATAAATCGACGGTGTATTTTGGCGATAAACATTGTGCGTTCTGTCTTATTGCAAAATACACCGATCTTGTGTTATAATATTCAAAAGCGGTCAGCATACGCTGTATTTTGGCAGAATATCTCAAAATGCGGCAGAAAAGAAGAACAGGTACAGCGTGAAAGACGGCAACACCGGATTTCACGCGTATTTGTATGTTTGAAATGCGCTTTTAAAAAAGAAAGGAAGGGTTCGGCATGCAGTATACGGAGTCCGAGGTCACAGAGTTTATCACAGATAACGACGTTAAGTTCATCAAAATGGCGTTCTGCGATATTTTCGGCAGACAGAAGATCATCGCCATTCAGCCGAGCCTTTTGGCTTCTGCGTTCGAGGGCGGCATTCCCATTGATGCTTCGCGCATCATGGGCTTTGAAAAAGAGGCGGACAGCGAGCTCTTTTTGGTGCCGGATACCTCCACCATGTCGCTTCTGCCGTGGCGGCCCGCACACGGGCGCGTCGTGCGCTTTTTCTGCGACATTCGCCGTTCGGACGGCACCGGCTTCGACATCGACTGCCGCGGCATCCTGAAAAAAGCGGTTGACATTGCAAAACTTCATGGTATAATATTTGAATTTGGGGCAAGAAACGAATTCTACCTTTTCAAGAACGATGAAAACGGCAATGCAACGGCTGTCCCCTTTGACAATGCGGGCTTTATGGATGCTGCGCCGGAGGATAAGGGTGAGGACGTACGCCGCGAGATCTGCCTGACACTCGAGGATATGGGTGTCACACCGGAAAGCTCGCACCACAGCGGCGGCCCGGGGCAGAACATCATCGATTTTCAGCACAGCTCTGCCATTCAGTCCGCAGACGATGTTATTACGTATAAGTCTGTTGTGAAGACCATGGCGTCGAGAAACGGCCTTACGGCGTCGTTTGCGCCGAACCCCATTCCGGGTAAGGACGGCAACGGCTTCCACATCACGCTAACGCCGCGCATGCAGATGGGCGACTGTTCCGAGTATTTCCTTGCAGGTATTCTGGAGCACGCCGCAGAAGTTACCGCCATTTTGAACCCCACGGCGGATTCTTATAAACGCCTCGGTGCGTTCGGTGCGCCGGAGTTCATCTCTTGGTCGGAAAAGAGCCGCTGGTGCTTTGCGTATAAAAAGGAAGGCAGCAGCACAATAGAGGTGCGTTCGCCCGATTCCACTGCGAATCCGTACCTTGCATACGCTGCGCTCATTTATGCGGGGCTTGACGGCTACCTCAAAAAGACGAAGCTGCCAAAGCCCGATCTTGCGCGCGAGACCTGCGGCAAGCTGCCGAAGTCTGCCGAAGAAGCGCTGCAAATTTTTGCAAAGAGCAGTTTTGTCCGCAACGTGTTCCCGGAGTATTTCGTAAAGACGTATATCCGCACGTTCGGCAACGGGCCCGCAGATGTGTAAAACAAGGGGGCACAGGGCATGAATGCGATCATTCAGCACAGCGTCCTCATCGTGTCCGGCACGCAAAAAGGTGCGGCGTATATCACAGAGCTGCTTTCCCCGCGCGAGTTTGCGCCCATGACAACGGCGCTCAGCGGCGGAGATGCCCGGCGGCTGCTTTTGCGGCGCAGCTACGACCTTGTGGTCATCAACACACCGCTCCCGGATGAATTCGGGCACGAACTGGCAGAGTATATCACAGAAAAATTCGTTTCCGGTGTCATGGTCATTGCAAAAGCGGAGCTTTTCGATCAGGTGAACGACAAAATGGAGCCGTTTGGCATATTGACGGTGCAGAAGCCGCTTTCGCGCCCGCTATTTTATCAGGCGCTTCACCTGCTCATCGCCACGCAGAACCGCTGGCAGCGCTTTGACCGGGAAAACCAGAAGCTCAGAACCAAAATGGAAGAAGTGCGCATTGTGGCGCGTGCAAAGTGTATCCTTGTGGAATACCTGCGCATGAGCGAGCAGCAGGCGCACCGCTATATTGAAAAACAGGCGATGGATATGCGCACATCGAAAAAGGATGTTGCGGAAAATATCCTGAAAACCTATACGTAAATGAATGCGTACAGGGCTGCACCGCAGCTTTGACATAGATTGCATACAGCAGAAAAGAGTAATTATTTCAGGGAAAGAGGAACGTACGTTATGGGCAACAAAGCATATTTGGTACTCGAAAACGGAAAGGTCTTCTGCGGCGAATCCTTCGGCGCGGCGGGCGAAGTAACGGCTGAGGTCGTTTTCACGACCGGCATGACAGGTTATCTCGAAACGCTCACCGATAAGAGCTATTTCGGGCAGATTGTCGTCCAGACATTTCCGCTCATCGGCAATTACGGCGTGATCCCCTCCGATTTTGAGGGAAAGATCATCGGTCCCTGTGGTTATATCGTAAAAGAATGGTGTCAGTCGCCCTCCAATTTCCGCTCGGAGGGTGATCTTGACACCTTTTTTAAAGAAAGAGGCGTCATCGGCCTTTGCGGCATCGATACACGTGCCCTCACAAAGGTCATCCGCGAAAGCGGCGTCATGAACGGTATGATCACAACAGACCTCACGCATGTCGATATGGATAAGATTCACAGCTACCGCGTGACAAACGCGGTGGAAAGCACCTCCGTCACCGAGATGACGCGCCGTGAGAACCCGGAGAAAACATGCACCGTGGCGCTCATGGATTACGGCTACAAGGAGAACATCCGCCGCGAGCTCGAAAAGCGCGGGGCAGAGGTCATTGTATGCCCGTACAACACGACGGCAGACGAATTGAAGGCTCTTAACATTGACGGCGTGATGCTTTCAAACGGCCCCGGCGACCCGGCGGATAACATCGAGGTCATTGAAAACCTCAAGAAGATTATGAACATGGGCAAACCGCTCTTCGGCATCTGCCTCGGTCACCAGCTGCTGGCGCTTGCAAACGGCTTTAAGACCGAAAAGCTCAAGTACGGCCACCGCGGCACAAACCAGCCGGTGCAAAATCTTGAGACCGGCCGCGTCTACATCTCCAGCCAGAACCATGGCTACGCGGTCGTGTCCTCCACAATCGACCCCGAGATCGCCGACGAATATTTCAACAACGTAAACGACAGAACGTGCGAGGGCGTGCGCTATAAAAAAATCCCCGCTTTTTCCGTGCAGTTCCACCCGGAAGCCTGCGGCGGCCCGCGCGATACCGCGTTCCTCTTTGATAAATTCTTTGAGATGATGGGAAAATAAACAGTACCCAAAGCAGTATAGAAAGGATTGTTTACAGCTATGCCATTGAATAAAGACATTAAAAAGGTTCTCGTCATCGGCTCCGGCCCGATCGTCATCGGTCAGGCGGCGGAATTTGACTACGCCGGCACTCAGGCGTGCCGTGCTCTGAAAGCGGACGGCATCGAGATCGTGCTCGTCAACTCCAACCCGGCGACCATCATGACGGATAACGCCATGGCGGACCACATTTACATCGAGCCGCTTACGCTGCCCACCATCAAGCGCATCATCGAAAAAGAAAAGCCGGACAGCATCCTCTCCGGCTTCGGCGGCCAGACCGGCCTCACGCTTTCCATGCAGCTTGCAAAGGAAGGCTTTTTGAAGGAACACAACGTACGCCTGCTCGGCGCTTCCCCGGAGACCATCGATAAGGCGGAAGACCGTCAGATGTTCAAGGATACGATGGAAAGCATCGGTCAGCCGTGCATCCCGTCCAAGGTCGTCACCACGGTAGAGGATGCACTGGAGTTTGCGGAAGAGATCACGTACCCCGTTATCATCCGCCCGGCGTTCACGCTCGGCGGCACCGGCGGCGGTATCGTCGATAACCGCGAAGAGCTCATGGAGGTTGCGGCAAACGGCCTTGCGCTCTCGCCGATCACCCAGATCCTCGTTGAAAAGAGCATTGCGGGCTGGAAGGAGATCGAGTTCGAGGTTATTCGCGACAGCAAGGGCAACGTCATCACGGTCTGCTCCATGGAAAACTTCGACCCGGTCGGCGTCCACACCGGCGACAGCATCGTCATCGCCCCGGCGGTTACGCTTTCCGATAAAGAATATCAGATGCTCCGCACTGCGGCCATCAACATCATCGACGCGCTCGGCGTAGAGGGCGGCTGCAACTGCCAGTTCGCGCTGCACCCGACGTCCTTTGAGTACGCCGTCATTGAGGTCAACCCGCGTGTGTCCCGTTCCTCCGCACTGGCATCTAAGGCGACCGGCTATCCGATTGCAAAGGTCGCGACGAAGATTGCCATCGGCTACACACTCGATGAGATCGTCAACGCCGTCACCGGCAAGACCTACGCAGCATTTGAGCCCGCGCTCGACTATGTGGCGGTCAAGTTCCCGAAGTGGCCGTTCGATAAATTCGTCTACGCAAAGCGCAACCTCGGCACGCAGATGAAGGCGACCGGCGAGGTCATGTCCATCGCCGATACGTTTGAAATGGCCCTCATGAAGGCTGTGCGCGGTGCAGAAATCTCGCTCGATACGCTTAACATGCCGAAGTTCGCAAACTACGAGGACAGTGCCCTGTGGCAGATTTTAAAAGACGCGACGGACGAGCGCCTGTTTGCCATCTACGAGCTCATGAAGCGCGGCGTCACCACCAAAGAGATCCACGACTTCACGATGATCGACATGTGGTTCCTCGAAAAGCTCAATAACCTGCTCGCGTATGAGCGCGAGATTAAGGATCAGCCGCTCACGCACGCACAGTATACGCGCGGCAAGAAACTCGGCTACACGGACGAAGCCCTCACGCGTATTTGCGGCACAAAGCCGACCTTCCGTCACGAAGCGACCTTCAAAATGGTCGATACCTGCGCAGGCGAGTTCGCTGCGACCACACCGTACTTCTACGGCACCTACGATACGCCGGAGCAGGGCGGTGAAAACGAAGCGATGGAGTTCATCGGCAAAAGCGGCAAAGAGACCGTCATGGTTTTCGGTTCCGGCCCGATCCGTATCGGTCAGGGTATCGAGTTCGACTATGCCAGCGTCCATTGCGTGGAGTCTCTCCAGCGCCTCGGCTATGAAGTCGTCATCGTCAACAACAACCCGGAAACCGTTTCCACAGACTTCGACACTGCAGACCGACTCTACTTTGAGCCGCTGTGCGCCGAAGACGTTATGAATATCATCAACATCGAAAAGCCGAAGGGCGTTGTCGTCGCGTTCGGCGGCCAGACGGCCATCAAGCTTACAAAGACGCTTGCGAAAAACAACGTGCCGATCATCGGCACAAGCGCCGACAGCATCGATGCCGCAGAGGACAGAGAGCGCTTTGAAGAGCTGCTCGAGCGCTGCAACATCAAGCGCCCGAAGGGTCACACCGTTATGACGACGGAGGAAGCCCTCGCAGCCGCACACGACCTCGGCTATCCGGTGCTCATGCGTCCGTCCTACGTGCTCGGCGGTCAGAACATGATCATTGCATACGGCGATGAAGACATCAACGAATACATGGCGATTATCCTGCGCCAGAAGCAGGATAACCCGGTGCTCATCGATAAGTACCTCAGTGGCACCGAGATTGAAGTCGATGCCATCTGCGACGGCGAGAACATCCTCATCCCGGGCATCATGGAGCACGTAGAGCGCACCGGCATCCACTCCGGCGACAGCATCGCGGTCTACCCGGCAAAGGATATCGACGACGAGCTTAGCGCAAAGATTGTCAAGACGACCGAAGTGCTCTGCACGGAGCTCAAGGCCATCGGCCTCATCAACCTGCAGTACATCATCATGAACCGCGAAATCTACGTCATCGAGGTCAACCCGCGTGCATCGAGAACGGTTCCGTACCTCAGCAAGGTTACGGGCGTGCCTATGTGCGACCTCGCTACAAAGGTCAGTCTCGGCATGAAGCTCACCGACCTCGGCTACGGCACGGGCCTCTATCCGACTTCGCCGTATACGGCCGTCAAGGTGCCGGTCTTCTCCTTCGAGAAGCTCACGGATGTCGATACCCAGCTTGGCCCGGAAATGAAATCTACCGGCGAAGTGCTCGGCATCGGCAACAACCTTGAGGAGGCGCTCTATAAGGGCCTCATCGCCTCCGGCAGCAAGATGAACAAAAAGGGCGGCGTGTTCATCACCGTCCGCGACGGCGATAAGAAAGAGATCGGCGAGATTGCGAAGAAATTTGACAAAATGGGCTTCCCGCTTTACGCCACGACGGGCACCGCAAGCGTGCTTGCAAAGCTCGGCCTCACCGTGAAGATTGTCGATAAGATTCACGAAAGCCCGGTCAACACCATTACGCTGCTCGAAAGCGGTAAGTTGGCGTACATCATCTCCACCTCCGCAAAGGGCAGAAACCCCGCACGCGACAGCGTTAAGATCCGCAGAAAAGCGGCGCTGCTCGGCATCCCGTGCCTCACGGCCATCGATACCGCAAACGCCCTCGCGGACAGCCTGATGAGCCGCTACACCCCGTACAACACGGAGATTGTGGACATCAACAACCTCAAAAAAGAAAAGGTCAAGCTGCCGTTCACCAAGATGTCAGCGTGCAGCAACGACTACATTTATATCAACTGCTTCGAAAACGAAGTTTCCTCTCCGGAGTTCCTCTCCATCTACCTGTCCGACCGCCACAACGGCGTCGGCGGCGACGGTGTCATCCTCATCTGCCCGTCCGATGTGGCAGACGCTCAGATGCGTATGTTCAACCGCGACGGCAGCGAGGGCCTCATGTGCGGCAACGGCATCCGCTGCGTCGCAAAGTACCTCTTCGACAACGGCATCGTGAAAAAGCCTGTCATCAATATCGAGACAAAGAGCGGCATCAAGTCTTGCAGCATCATGACGATGAACGGCAAGGCGTACAAGATTACGGTCGATATGGGCGCGGCAGCGCTTCGCCCGGAGCAGGTGCCCGTAAAGCTCGAAGGCGACATGGTCGTCAACAAGCCTGTCATCATCGACGGTCACGAGTATTACATCACCTGCGCATCCATGGGCAACCCGCACTGTGCGGTGTTCGCACCGTCCATCGATAAGCTGGATCTCAATGCCATGGGCCCGAAGTTCGAGTATAACCCGCTCTTCCCGGAGCGCGTCAACGTCGAGTTCATCGAGGTCGTGGACGAGCGCACCCTTAAGGTACGCGTTTGGGAGCGCGGCAGCGGCGAAACGATGGCCTGCGGTACAGGTGCTTGCGCGGCTGTTGTTGCGGCAACGCTCAACGGCAAGTGCGAAAAAGGCGAGGACATCCGCGTCATCTTAAAGGGCGGCGACCTCACTGTGCGCTACACCGATGAGAAAGTGCTCATGACCGGCGGCGCAGAGAAGGTCTTCGACGGTGTCGTAGAAGTCTAATTGATGTTAAATAGTTCGGCGTTCCGCATTTTTGCGGAGCGCCGAAAAACATTTTAAGAATAAAATCAGAAATTTTTTCTAAAAATTTGAAGAGGATAAAAGGTAAAAATTCAAGAGAAAGCGGTGAAATTCCATGAACAAGTACCTGAAAAAAGCGGAAAACGGCTCGGGCATCGACCACTATACGCGCGTGCCGGGCACCGGGGCAAAGCAGAAGATCACGTTTACCAAAATGCACGGCTGTGCAAATGATTACGTGTATATTGACTGCTTCCAAAATGATATTCAAAACTACGCCGAGCTTGCAATCTATCTTTCTGACCGCCACACCGGCATCGGCGGCGACGGCGTCATCTACATTTGTCCGTCCGATGTGGCCGACGCGAGAATGCGCATGTATAACCTCGACGGCAGTGAGGGCATGATGTGCGGCAACGGCATCCGCTGCGTTGCAAAGTATGTCTACGACAGCGGTATCGCGAAGAAAGACGTTTTGCATATCGAGACAAAAAGCGGCATCAAAATCTGCCGCGTGCATGTCGAAAACGGCGAAGTTACCACTGTCACGGTCGATATGGGCAAAGCGGAGCTCGTGCCCGCGAAGATCCCGGTCGATTTCCCGGGTGATACTGCCGTCAAAGAGAAGATCACCGTTCTTGACAAAGAATACGAAGTCACCTGCGTTTCCATGGGCAACCCGCACTGCGTCATTTTCGGCAAAGATCCCGATACGATCGACCTCGAGAAGATCGGCCCGCATTTTGAGCACTTTGAGAAGTTCCCGGAGCGCATCAATACGGAGTTCATCGAGGTGCTGGATAACCACACCTTAAAAATGCGCGTGTGGGAGCGCGGCAGCGGTGAAACCATGGCGTGCGGCACCGGCGCGTGTGCATCTGCCGTCGCGGCGTGTCTCAACGGCTACTGCAAAAAGGGCGAAGATATTACCGTCAAGCTGCGCGGCGGCGACCTTGTCATCCATTATACTGATGACGGCGTGCAGATGACCGGCAGCGCCGACACGGTTTTTACCGGCGTCGTAGAAATTTAATTGTAAAAAAGCCGAAAAAGGCTTTAAATAAAATGAAATAGGGTATTGGAGAAATAATAGGTTTCTCAGTCAAAGAAAAATATAAGAGTTCCACTGTAAATAAAGAAAGGGGTAAGTTCTATGACAAAGTATATTTTCGTAACCGGCGGCGTGGTTTCCGGCCTCGGTAAGGGCATCACGGCGGCATCGCTTGGCCGTCTTTTAAAGGCGAGAGGGTTAAAGGTCGCCGCACAGAAGCTTGACCCGTACATCAACGTTGACCCGGGCACCATGAGCCCGTACCAGCACGGCGAAGTTTACGTGACCGAGGACGGCGCAGAGACCGACCTTGACCTCGGCCACTACGAGCGCTTTATCGACGAAGACCTGAATAAATTCTCCAACCTCACGACCGGCAAGGTCTACTGGAACGTCCTCAACAAGGAACGCCGCGGCGAGTACCTTGGCGAGACCATTCAGGTCATTCCGCACATCACGGACGAGATCAAGAACTTCATTTACAGCGTCGGCCACAAGACGAATGCAGACGTCGTTATCACCGAGATCGGCGGCACGGCAGGCGATATCGAAAGCCAGCCATTTCTCGAAGCCATTCGTCAGGTTTCGCTCGAGGTCGGTAAGGAAAACTCCCTTTTCATTCATGTCACGCTTGTGCCGTACCTCAAAAGCTCCGGCGAGCATAAGTCGAAACCGACCCAGCACTCCGTAAAAGAAATGCAGGGTATGGGCATCTCCCCGGACATCATTGTCCTGCGCTGCGATGAGCCGATCGATCCGAGCATTTTCCACAAGATTGCCCTGTTCTGCAACGTAAAGCCGGACTGTGTTATTGAAAACATGACGATCCCGGTGCTGTACGAAGCGCCGATTATGCTGGAGAAAAACAATTTCTCCAGCGTTGTCTGCCGCGAGCTGAACCTCAAGACAAAAGAGCCGGATATGACCGAGTGGAGCCGCATGGTAGAGAAGATCCGCGGCCGCAAAAAGACCGTCACCATCGGCCTTGTCGGCAAATATATCAAACTGCATGACGCATACCTTTCCGTCGTCGAAGCACTCAACCATGCCGGCTATGAGCACGGCACGAAGGTCGAAATCAATTGGATCGATTCCGAGCTCATCACGCAGGAAAACGCTGCCGAAATGCTCAAGGGCTGCGATGGTATCCTTGTGCCGGGCGGCTTCGGCAACCGCGGTATCGAGGGTATGATCTATGCCGCACAGTACGCAAGAGAGAGCAACGTCCCGTACCTCGGCATTTGCCTCGGTATGCAGATTGCCGTCATCGAGTATGCCCGCCATGTGTGCGGCATCGCGGATGCAAACTCCGGCGAATTCGACGAGTACGGCCTCAATAAGGTTATCGATTTCATGCCGGACCAGTCCAGCACCATCAATATGGGCGGCACACTGCGCCTCGGCAGCTACCCGTGCGAGATCGCGGAGGGCACGCAAATGGCGCGCTGCTATGGCGTTTCCCATATTGATGAACGCCACCGCCACCGCTATGAGTTCAATAACGATTACAGAGAGACACTCACAAAAGCAGGCATGGTCATCAGCGGCACCTCGCCGGACGGCAGAATCGTCGAGACCGTGGAAGTACCGCAGAACGACTTCTGCATCGGCGTGCAGTTCCACCCGGAATTCAAGTCCCGCCCGAATAAGGCGCATCCGTTATTCCTCGGCTTTGTCGGCGCATCACTCCATAAGAGGGAAAAGAACGCATAAGAGACGGTAATGAGAATAAAAACGGTCCAAGTATAAAAAGAAGGGAAGAAACCGGCATGAAACTCAACCAAAACTACGCAAACCTTCAGGAAAGCTATTTGTTTCTGACCATTGCAAAGAAAGTCGCCGTCTATACGGAGGCGCATCCGGATAACCACATCATCCGCATGGGCATCGGCGATGTTACCCAGCCGCTCGTTCCGGCCGTCATCGATGCCATGCACAAAGCAACGGATGAAATGGCGCACAAGGAGACATTCCACGGCTATTCGCCGGATCAGGGCTATGATTTCCTGCGTGAAGCCATTCAAGGCTATTACGCAAAGCGCGGCGTGGCATTAAAGCTCAGCGAAATTTTCGTCGGCGATGGCGCAAAGAGCGACGTCGGCAATATCGTCGATATCTTCGCAGACGATAACACCGTCCTCATCCCGGACCCGGTCTATCCCGTGTATGTCGATACGAACGTCATGTCCGGCAGAAAGGTGATCTACCTCGACGCAAACGAGAAGAACGGCTTCCTCGGTATGCCGGATGAAAACGTCAAGGCCGACATTATCTATCTCTGCTCGCCGAATAACCCCACCGGCGCCGTGTATAACAGAGCACAGCTCAAAGCGTGGGTTGATTACGCACTCAAAAACAACGCTGTCATCCTGTTTGATGCCGCATATGAGTCGTTCATCACGCATGACGATCTCCCGCACAGCATTTTCGAGATTGAGGGCGCGAAAAAGTGCGCCATCGAGTTCTGCTCGTTCTCGAAGACCGCAGGCTTCACCGGTGTGCGCTGCGGCTATACCGTTATCTGCGATGAGCTTGTTTCGGACGGCACCAAGGTCAATACGCTGTGGGCGCGCCGTCAGGCCACAAAGTTCAACGGCGTCAACTACATCACCCAGCGCGCCGCCGAGGCCGTCTTCACGGACGAAGGCCAGCAGCAGGTGAAGGACGTCATCAACTACTACCGCGCGAACGCCAAGGTCATGGTCGATGCGTTCAAGGAGATGGGCGTGTGGTTCACCGGCGGCGAAAATTCCCCGTACATCTGGCATAAGGTGCCGGACGGCATGACCTCCTGGGAGTTTTTCGATTATCTCTTAAACGAAGCCGAGGTCGTCGGCACGCCGGGCAGCGGCTTCGGCAAAAACGGCGAAGGTTTCTTCCGCCTTACCGCGTTCGGTACGCTGGAAAAGACACAGGAAGCCATGGAGCGCCTCAAAAAGCTGCTTAAAAAGTAATTCAAACGAAGTCAAAGGGGACTGTGCAAAACCTGCGCAGTCTCTTTTTTGCTCTTGACTTGTGCAGACAAGTTGCTATAATGAAACTGAGCCTATTTCCTACGGAGGATACACTATGCATTACAAAAAAGATCGCGTCGCTTTAAAGCCGCCGCTTGGCTGGAACAGCTGGGATTGCTACGGCCCCGCCGTCAATGAAGTGCAGCTTTTGGGCAATGCGCGTTATATGGCAGAGCACTTAAAAGCGCACGGTTGGCGGTATGTCGTGTGCGACATTCAGTGGTACGAGCCGGAGGCCGGGCAGCGCCACTGGGAGTATAACCGTTTCGCAGAGCTGTGCATGGACGGATTCGGTCGCCTCATCCCGGCGGAAAACCGTTTCCCTTCCGCCGCAAACGGCGCGGGCTTTAAGCCCATCGCCGACCAGATTCACGCACTCGGTCTGAAATTCGGCATCCACATCATGCGCGGCGTACCGCGTCTCGCCGTGCATCGCGCCCTGCCTGTAAAGGGCACGAACGTCACTTGCCGCGACATCGCTCACGCAAACTCCATCTGCGCGTGGAACACCGATATGTACGGCGTTAACGCTGATCGTGACGGCGCACAAGCGTACTACGACGCTATCTTTGAGCTCTACGCTTCGTGGGGCGTCGATTACGTCAAGGTCGATGACATCTGCAACGTGAAGATCACTCCGCTCGAGCCGTATTCCGCGCGCCGCGAGATCGAGATGATCCGCCGCGCCATTGACCGCTGCGGGCGCGATATGGTGCTCAGCCTTTCGCCCGGTCCGGCTGTGCTGGAAGAAGCATGGCATCTTGCGAAAAACGCGAACATGTGGCGCATTACGGACGATTTCTGGGATAATTGGGACTCCCTCAAAGAAATGTTCTGGCGGTGCGAGCGCTGGCAGGCGCACGTAAAGCCCGGTCAGTTCCCGGACTGCGATATGCTGCCGCTCGGGCATATCACCATCGCGGCGGACGGCATAGGGCACAATACGAACCTGACACACGCCGAGCAGATCACCATGATGACGCTGTGGGGCATTTTCCGCTCGCCGCTCATCATGGGCGGCGAAATGCGCGATAATGACGCGTTCACGCTGAGCCTGCTCACAAATGACGAGCTTTTAAACCTCAACCAAAACGGCACCACGCCGTTGCAGCTTTTCCGCGACGAAACAAAAGCCGCGTGGCTCAATTTCGTAGGCAGCACGCCGTATATCGCGCTTTTCAACCTCACGGAAAACCGCGCTGTTGTCAGCGCCGAGCTGTCGGAATTCACCGATAAAACACACGCCGAGGAGATCTGGAGTGGGGAGAAGACCGCATTCACAAAAACGCTTTCCGCTAAAATAGAGCCGCACGGCGCAAAGCTTTATAAACTCATTTGACCGGATACAGGAGGAGAACATCATGCTGGAAAAACTGAAAGAAGAAGTCTACAAGGCAAATATGCTGCTGCCGAAATACAAGCTCATCACGTTCACGTGGGGTAACGTCAGCGGCATCGACCGCGAAAGCGGCATCATGGCCATTAAGCCGAGCGGCGTGGAGTACGACCTCCTGCGCCCCGAGGACATGGTGCTCGTCGATGTGAACACAGGCAAAAAGGTGGAGGGCGACCTTAATCCGTCGTCCGATACGCCCACACATGTCGAGCTCTACAAGGCATTCCCGAACATCGGCGGCGTTGTCCACACGCATAGCCGCTGGGCGACCGTGTTCAGCCAGTCCGGCCGCGGCATCCCGGCGCTCGGCACCACGCACGGCGATTATTTCTACGGCGAAATTCCCTGCACGCGCAAAATGACGCCTGAGGAGATCGGCGGCGCTTATGAAAAGGAGACCGGCACCGTCATCATCGAGACATTTAAGGATAAGTCCCCGGACGACATCCCCGCCGTGCTCGTCCACAGCCATGGCCCGTTCACATGGGGTACAGACCCCATGAACGCTGTGCATAACGCTGTCGTCCTCGAGGAGCTCGCGTTCATGGCATGGCACAACCTCGTGCTTGACCCCACAATCCCGCCCATGCAGCAGGAGCTTCTTGATAAGCACTACCTGCGCAAGCACGGCGCAAACGCGTACTATGGGCAGGGGAAATAAAGAGCGCAAGGCTTTTGCTGCACTCGCGCTTTCGCTTTGCCTGCTTCTTTCCGGCTGTGCGCAGCCGCCAAAGCCGGTGACGGAAGCCGAAACGCAGACGATTCTCTATACCGCCGCGGGGCATGAAACAGGGCAATTCTCGTCCTCGTGCGGCATTACGCCTGTCGGTGACATGCTCCTGTTCGACCGTCGCGTGCGGAACGATAATGGCGACGTGACGCGTGTTTCGTACTATTGCAAGGATTTAAAAAACGGTGAAGAAACGCTGCTTGGCACGTTGAACCGCATGTACTATGAGCCGACCGACAGCGCAGAAGCGGTCATCGGCAGCCACGTTTACCGCATGATTCCGCTTGGCAACTGGTGGAATATGCCCGATAAAGACGCCGAACTCGCGCTTTACGACTTCGATTTGAATGCAAAAATCATGCAGCGCGTTGGCACCGAAAACTACCGCGTAACCGATACAACGACTGGTATTGGCTTGACGCTCTGCGCCTACGGAGAGCATTTTCTCCTCCAAAAAGGCGGGCAAATTTTGCTTCTCGACCCCAAAACCGCCGAGGTGAACACCGCTTACAATGTGCAAAATGGCGCATGTAAAGTGCTCGGTCTTACTGCAGACGCAAACGCGCACGGGTTTTCCGTGCTCATGCAGTCTGCGGAAAACCCATCGCAGTTGTCGGTTCACACCTATGAGGAAAGCGGTACGCTTCTAAATATTGTCGATCTGTCTGCGTGCTTGCAAAATCCTGATACCGCAAACTGGGAGAACAGAAACATCAGCTTCGCTGTGCAGGGTGACTACCTGTATTTTTACGGATACGATTTCGGCGAAGACGCAGGCGAAAAACCGATTTACAGTGTACTCGCGAAAATTGACGGCGAGACCTGCACTGAAGTCGCCGATTTCGAGCAAAGCACAGCCAGTTTTGTGCCGAGTTATACCGCAAAAGCAGACGGCTTTCTGTTTGCGTTCGGCGACATTGCCTACCGCTTTTCCACCCAAAACGGCTGGGAAAAGGGTGCAGTCCCGCTGCAAAACGAAGACCTCACACTGCGCGAATGGTACTTTGACGGCGAACACTATTGGGTCTCGGCTGTAAACAAAGACGGCAGTGACTGCGCAGGAGACGGCGGCTATGCACAAACTACACGCTATTGCCGCGTGGCAAACGCAGAACTGAACTGGTCGCCGTGCGCCGCACCGAACGAACCATGAAGCAAGACCCGCCGGGGAATATACACCTCGGCGGGTCAAATTATTAGTTATTCTTTTATAAACATGTCGAGCAGGGTGAGACCCGAAGCAGATTTAAACAGTCGCCGCACGGCTTTTGCGTGGGCAGAAGGATCATCTTCTTCCGTGCAGCCCGCAATGAGGTCGGCTTCAACGAGAAGCTGCAGATCCTTGCCGTCGATCTTGTCGTAGCAGTGGTGCAGAACAATCATCTTGGTGATGCGTGGCAGATCTTCTTCCGCGTAGCCACAAGCCGTCAGAAATTTTCGCGCCAACGCAGGTGCTTCCTTGCGCTGCTTCGCGGGGCAGCCGTCATCGTACTTTTCCTTGCAAAGTTTGATCGCGATATCGTGCAAAATCGCCGCCGCGCGCAGATTTTCCTGCTCGTGGGTGGGAAGATTTTCCAACTCACCCAGCATTTTCGCAAGGCCGTATACCTTTAAAATGTGCTGTGTGCGGCGCAGGTGCCCGTTCTCATACAGGAGCGCGTCATATAAAAGCTTCGCTTCGTTCGGCATGCAATTCCCTCCGTTTCAAGGTCATCATACCATGGCTTTGACATTTGTGCAAGAGTCCGCTATACTAAATTAAAATGCGACAGATCACGGAGAACCTACATGCTCACCTATTCTTTCTCAAAAATCGGCTCCGAAAGCCTTTATATGTACCTGTATAAGTGCATCCGTGAGGACATTCTGACGGGCAAAATCACGCCTGGCACAAAATTGCCCTCTAAGCGCAGCTTTGCGGAAAACCTCGGCGTCAGCGTCATCACAGTCGAAAACGCCTATGCGCAGCTTGTCTCGGAGGGGTACGTCTACGCCTTGCCGAAAAAAGGCTT
>OIBI01000291.1_pt1 | contig 26464 bp, 27 predicted proteins | sample 1580951 | NCBI WGS metagenome assembly OIBI01 (sample SAMEA3882516, study PRJEB24775) | human gut metagenome | biome: human-associated habitat; feature: intestine environment; material: feces | place: Netherlands | collected 2009/2010 | reverse complement strand
GCCGTCGGTCTCGGGATGGACCACGAGCTCGCTCACGGTGACCGCGGCGGCACCGCCCTTGGCGCGGGCCTCGTAGAAGCCTTGAGTGCGCAGGCCGGGCGTTCCCTCGGCCGTGATGTCGGTGGCGCCCATGGGAGCCGACACCATGCGGTTGCGGAATGTCAGGTTACCCACCTTGAGGGGTTTGCAGAGATTGGGATAATCGCGCTTCATGAGGTCCCTCCCGGGTCGTCGCGTTCTATTGGGCTGATTATCCTCCAATCGGCATGCGCTGGCTGGCAGCATGACGAGATTTCTCGACTCCGCTTCGCTCCGCTCGAAATGAAAGTGGGACAAATGACCTGTCCATTTGTCCCACTTGGCGTCATTGCCCCGGTAGGTAGTCGTAGGGCATCTTGCGCGCGATAAGGTAGAAGATGACGACGACCGGGACGAGCGCGAGCGGAAACATGAGGATGGCGACAACCGCGGCGGCGCGTACGGCATAGAAGAGCACCCGCTGCGATCCCATCCGCTTTTTCGTCTCGAACGACATGTGCACGAGCTTGCCGCCGACCGTGCTCCCCTCGTTGCACCAGGGCACCACGACCTCGAAGACGACATAGGAAAGGGCGAAGCAGACGTACATCATGAGCGTCTCCGTCTGGGGCGCGGTAAGCCCCGCTATCGTGAAGGGCTCATCGAGAAACGCCTCGCTCGCCAGGGCCAGCAGCAGCCATGGTCCTTCCGTGCACAGGGCGATAATCATCAAGTCGACCCAAAGAGCCACGCAGCGGCGCACGAAGCCGGGGTCATGGGTCGTCTTCAGGAAGATGGCTTTCTCCTCGGGTAGCACGCGCCCCAGGCTATAGGCGCACCACCATCCGACGATGCCGCCAAGCGTGTTGCAGATGATGTCGTCCACCTCGAAGGTACGGTAGGCGTACGGATAGATACCAAAGAGGCCCGTGAGCTGCGCGGTCTCGATGAGAATCGTCGTTCCGAGAGAGATGAGCACGGTCATGCCAAAGCCCAGACGCAGGAAGCGCTTCGCGATGAATCCCAACGGCACGAACAGCACGATGTTGAACAGCAGCTGCAGGACCGCCTTGATGCCGTCCTTCGCGATGTCGTGGGCGAAGTTGAATGGATCGAACTGTGGCGGGATGCCATAGGTGATGCCCGGACCGGCATCTCCGCTCGGGAGCGGGTAGAGCGTGAAGCAGCCCAGACCCGCGATATAGAGGATGGTGAGATAGGCGGCCACGGCCGATGACAGACGCAGGCGCCCATCGCGATGGTAGAGGTACACGAGGACGGGAAGCGTGAGGGCGAACGAAAGAAACGGCCAGATGAGAAGCGCCGCCTTGAAGCTGCCGCTAAAACTGCTCAGAAACGAGCTGACTGATCCCATCCGCATCTCACCCCCATCGCGAAGTTCCTTTCCACACAAGGTAAGTTACTAGATGATGGAGTCACGTGACCGAGAATGACAAGATTGTAAGCCGATGAAAATGGGGTGGGGCGAGATTTCTCGACTACGCTTCGCTTCGCTCGAAATGACAGAAAGTCGATGCTTCATGCGCGAGCGTTGCGGTCATGGCGGCACATCTCATGGCGGGCACGGAGATTCCTGCCAAGTGATGCGCCCTGGTGACTGCTCTCGCAACCACCACAGCACATTCCGTGGCGGTTTTGCCAAGTGATGCGCCCCCATGGTCGTGCAGGAAACCACCACACCACATTTCGGAACAAGAGGAAGAATCCACGCTAAGTAATGTGCTTCGGTGGCTACAATCGGAGCACAAACAGCGTCATCTCGACTGGAGCGGCCGCAAGGTCGCTGCCTACTGTCATTCCGACCGAAGGGACCGTAAGGTCCCGAAGTGGAGGAATCTCGCCATTTCGCTCGAAATGACCTATCGTATTTCTGTCTTTTTGGAAACTATACCGATAATTTGCAACCGAAAACCAGATAAACGCTGTATTATGCTTGACAGCAACTTAATTAACACTTAAGGAGGCGTTTATCATGAAGACGCTTGCTTCAGGTCCCACTTCCATGCGCTATTTCAAGGTCACCCTGGTCTCGGCAATCGCACTCCTGTGCATCGGCATTGCCTTGAGTGCGTACTGCGCCTACAGCGCCTTTGCCGAAGACTCCACCCAGTCCGTCGTGGACACGCAGGGAAACGAGCTCGAGGTCCCGACATCGACCATGCAAAACCAGGCTCTGGCAAGTGATGGGGATGCAGGCCTATCCCCCGCGGACAATTGCTCCATCACGGTCAACTACTACGAAGTAGTAAACTTCGATGACCCCGACGTGCCCAAGGACGAAAACAACTTGCGTCTCATGGGAACACGCACCCTCTCGGGCTTTCACGAAGGCCAGGAGTTGACTGCCTGGAGCTATGTCGTGAACATTCCCGGCTTCTTCTTCTGGGATGGATGGCCCAATAGGATGGTCGTGTCGCGTGACCCGAGCCAAAACGTCTACACGCTCAACTACGTGCGGCTGTGGAATTCCGAGTACACGGTCAACTACTACCTCATGACCGGCGCTGACCTAACTGCCGATTCGTGGAGCGGCGCCCTTGCACCCCAGGACGTCGAATTCACCAAGCTCGGATCGGAAACTTTCACGAACCAGCGCTTCGACAAGCTCATCGTGGGCGATGCCTACGAGTACAAGCTTGACGGAACCTATGTAATCGACACATATCCGGCCCAGATTCGCCTGGGCACGGACCCCGACAACAACGTGATCAACGTGCTCTACACGCCTACTTCAACGACGCTGCCCGACGGCATCGAGATTCCCGACGGCATCTTCGACTACGATGACCAGATCACCACATTGCCGGACGCCATGGAAGTTCCCGATGGGGACGTCAACTATGACGACCAGATCACCACGTTGCCGGACGCCGTGGAGATTCCCGACCAGATCTTTGACCACGATGACCTCATCACGACCCTGCCTGATGACGTCATCGTGGAGGACTTCGTCGGAGACGGAACCGATGCCCCTGGCAACGGCGAGGCCGTTGACGACACGGTCGAGATCACGGACGAGATGCTCGAAAACCCCGTGAACAAGAAAGACGCCGAAGAAACCATCAACGCCTATACGACCGGCACGGAGAAGACCATGACGCTCGTCAAGACCGGCGACAGGACGATTGCCATCGTGGGTACGCTGGCGGGTATCGCGTTTCTCGCAGCCGTCGTGTTCGCCGCGCTTGCCTGGCGTGGCCGCAAGCGCGTGATGGAAGCAGGTGGCAATTCGAAGTAGCAGACGCGGGAATGAGACAGTTGCTCAGGGACGCTGTCTCATATTGCGATTGATATCATGGGCTCTGGCACATTGGAATCAGGAGGATGGACGGCAAGGCAGCCCATCCTCCTGGCTTTTGAGCAGATTCGGAGTCTTCGGGTGGATTCGCAGGTGAACTGGCGCAAAGTCAACGGGGCCGTCGCTGGCGTTCTGTGCCTGTTCTTCCTCGTGCACGGCACCCTCGGAATCCTATGGACGAGCGATGCCGTCACCGCGGAGCTCGCGTTCGTCATATGGGCGTTCTTCATCGCGGCCCTCGTTCATGGACTGTTGAGCATCGTGACAAGCTGGCAGATGCTGCACGATGCCGAAAGGCCGCCAAGCCGCCGAAAAAAGCGGCACCTCGCGCTCAAATGGGTGACGGGCCTGGCGCTCTTGCTCATCGCCTGCATCCATGCCCTGCTTCCAGAGCATGCGGCAGCATGGTCCTCTGTCAGCATTCTCGTGACCCTCGCGTTTGCCGTGCACATGTACGTGGGATCAAAGTCCCTGACCAGTGACCTTGGGTTGCCTCACGGAATGCGTATCGCCTTCAGACTCGTGACGATTGCCTGGGCAGCCATCGTCTGCATCGGACTGCTCGCGTAAGTCATAGACGAAAAGCGTGTCTCGCCAAACGTCGCTCATGTCTGCTGGCTATCCTCCACCAGCTTGTTCACGATATCGAACGCGTGATACAGGTAATCCGCACCCCAGATGTCCTTCAGGTCGAAGCTCCCGCTCTCGCGACTCCTGTATGCGAAGATTCCCAGAAATCCGCCGATGACGAACTCCAGGGACGTGCGGTCTCGAAGGTCGAGCCCGTCCACGTCGATGCCCAACTTGGCACTCCACATCCTCAGGATGGCGTCATGCAGCATGCGGCGCAGCTGAGAAGGGGCCCTGTCATCGGCCAGGAGACACACCCGATCCAATCGCGTCGAGAACTCGCTCTTCGAGAGGTAGTCGGGAAGCTGGGCATCTCCCCTAATCGCCTCGATGACCGTGTAGATGAATTGCGTCTCGACGAGGGATTCTGCCGCCGTACGGGCCAGCTCGTCGATGTTGTCGAAGTGGTAGTAGAAGGTGTTCTTGTTCACGCCGGCGGCGCGGCACAGCCCCACCACGCTTATGCCCTCGTAGGGCCCTTCGGCAAGCGCATCCCAAAACGCCGCTTCCAACTTGTCACGGGCGGTATCATCGCCCTTTTTGTAGTGGGGTCTCGGCATGACTCTCCCCAATGACGAACCGTGGATGCATTGGCTATTTAATTAGCCTATGCAGCCAATTAACGGGAAGAATAGCACGCACATAGCCCCGATGGGCGTTACAAATACGTGACGATAGGCGACGGACGCACGCTGTATCAGCCGTTATTTTGTCGCGAAGATGGAGTCCTTGTCGCGCTCGGAATCGAAGGCACCGTGCATCGTGCGCCCTTGACGCTTCATACGTTCCAGGTCGCTATCGGCCAAACCGCTGCAAGTGCGGTTGCGCAGCTCGGCACGCGGATCGTCCGGATCGGTCCAGAGCCTTTCTGCCACCGGCGCCCACTCGCGCGCCGCGGGTCGGCATTTCTCCGCAAGGTCGTGAGCGCTTTCGGTCGCCTGCAAATCGGTGCAGTGGGCTCCCGTCTCCTCGACCATGTGCTCAATGCACTCGGGATTCTCGAGCATCGGACACGGCCGCAGCAGATTGTCGTTGAAGGGCTGCCCCTCGTAGTAGGCCATGAAGATAGGTGAGCGCAGACAGTCGAGTAGCGACATCTCGCGGACGTTGGCATTCGAATAGTGGATGAACACGCAGGGCTCGACGTCACCGGCTGCGTTGATGTGCAGGTAACGCCTGCCACCGGCGATGCATCCACCGACGAACTCGCCGTCGTGCTGGAAGTCCAGGGTGAGGATGGGCTTGGTCTCGCGAATGCGGCGGTTGAAGCGGTAGAGGCGCTCGCGGTCTTCGGGCGTGGGCATGAGGGAGGTAGGAGCGTCCTTGCCCACGGGCATGTAGGTGAAGATCCAGGCGAATAGCGCGCCCTTCTCGATGAGCCAGTCGAAGTACTCGTCGCTGGCAACGGAAGGCGCGTTGTCGTGGGTATAGCAAATGGAGACGCCAAAGGGCAGTCCATGGCTGTTCAGCAAATCCATGGCGGCCTCCACCTTGGCGTAGGTGCCCTCGCCCCTGCGCCCATCGGTGGCGGCCTCGTCGCCCTCGGCCGAGATTGCCGGGATAAAGTTCTTGACGCGGATCATCTCCTGGCAGAACTCCTCGTCGATGAGCGTGGCGTTGGTAAAGCACAAGAACGCGCAATCGGGATGGGCCTCGCAGAGCTTGATGAGGTCGTGCTTGCGCACCAGCGGCTCTCCGCCCGTGTAGATGTAGATGTGGACGCCGAGCTCCTTGCCCTGGCGGATGATGGAGTCGATCTCGTCATAGCTCAGGTTGAGCTTGTGGCCGTACTCCGCAGCCCAGCAGCCCGTGCAGTGCAGGTTGCAGGCGCTCGTGGGATCGAGCAGGATGGCCCAGGGGATGTTGCAGCGGTACTTCTCGCGCATCTTTTCCTGTATGCCCCACGCTATGAGGTTGGACTCGACCAGGACGGTCTTGATCATGTCGTTGCGGACCGCGGGGTTGAGGTTCATGATCCGCATCATGAGCTGGTACATGTTGTTGTCGGGATCGGACATGACCTTCGTGAACGCCTCGCGCTGCGCGGGAAACAGGGCGTCGGGGCAAATGGCGTTGATCTTGTCCATCACCTTGCTCATGTTGTTTTCGGGGTCTGCGCAGAGGTAGTCGACGAGCTTGTTGGCCGCCGTGCGCTTTGCAAAGTCCATTGGTCTCATAATCCGGGCCTTTCCTCTTGCCTGGCCGAAAGGGCCGCAATACCGCGTTTTGCTTTTCTGACTAGTCTAGGATTCGCCGCGACGCACAAAAATGGCCGATATGCGGAATACCGGCCAATAATGCGAGCGTGTCATATCCTACCGACGCTGCAGATTCCAACGCAAGACGATGAGGGAGGCCCCTATGGAGGGCACGAGCATTGCCAGCCACATGAGCGAATACGCCTCGGGTTGGCTTCCGAGAACCGGCGTCGCGGCCTCTATGACCATTCCCCCGATGATGGGACCGATGAGCATTCCCAGGTCGAGCCCCGTGAAGGCGGTATTACTTGCGGCGCCGCGTCGAGACGGGGGCACAGAGGCCAACGCAGCAGATTGGAGCAGCGGGCCGCAACATCCGAATCCGGCCGAGCCCAGAATCGCGGCGATGATGAACGTCGCCAGATTGTCCGCAGCGGCAAATGCGACATAGGACGCCGCGAAGAACGCGATGCCAACAAGGAGCACCCGCGGCGCTCCAAACCTATCGGCCATGCTTCCGAATAGGGGGCGTGTTCCCAATAGGCAGAGGGAATATACAATGAAGAAGACCCCCATCTGGGAAACCCCCACGGAGTAGCCATACAGCACGACGTAGGCGCCCATGCACGAAAACGAGGTCGCGAGCAGCATCAGGGCGACGCCCTTTCCCACTGCCTCCGGCGCGAACATGCGATCAAGTTTCAACTCGTACCGTAAACGCTCTCGATACGGCTCCCGTATGAGCCCGACACCGCAAATGGCCACCAGAAGGCAACCTGCGGCAAGAAAGTAGGATGGCGAAAAGCCGATGGCATCCACCAGGTACAACCCCGCTGCCGGACCGACCACCTGCGCGAACGACTGCGCCAGGGCATAGATGCTTATTCCGCTCGCAAACTTCGATTCTGGAAGAAACTCCGATACGAGCGACATGGCAAGCGGGCCACTGCAGCCGATCCCAATGCCGTGCACGAGTCTGACGATGACAAGCCCCTGCAGGGAATCCACCACACCGTAGAGGAACATGCAGGCGCATATGATGCACTGCGATGCCATGAGCAGGCGCTTGCGCGAGAAGCTGTCGAACGCAGGGCCCGCGAAGGGCCTGATGAGCAATGCCGTCACGGAAAACGAGCTCACCACTATGCCCACCACGGAAGGAGATGCTCCCAGCGCATCGGCGTACACCGGAAGCGTGGTGTTGGCCATGAACGCGGCCATGGACTGGAAGAGGTTCACCGCCATCAACGCGATGTAGGGAAAGCTCCAGATGCTCTCTTTTTGCTTTTTCACGCGGCCGCCTTCGTCTTGGTACGCACACACTATAGCCGTAGGCTAGCTTACTGCCGCGCGGGAAAGTCCAATCGAAACAGGTGATGTGCCTCACTCCGGCAGCTTGCAGACGTCCACCCACTCGCTTTTGGGAACGATCGCCGCCAGCTCGTCGGGCGTCAACGCGATGGCGCTGTTGGAACTTCCGCACGCCGGATAGACCATGTCGAACCTGCGCAGGGACTCGTCGAGATAGACATCGCACCCGTCTTTCACGCCAAAGGGGCACACGCCACCGACGGCATGGCCGATGCGCTCTTCCGCCTCGTCGGCGGACAGCATCTTCGCCTTGCACCCGAAGCACGTCCTGAACTTCGGATTCGCTATGCGCGCGTCTCCGGCGCACACCACGAGCACCACCCGATCGTCCACCGCAAACGAAAGCGTTTTGGCTATGCGCTCGGGCTCACAGCCGACCGCCTGGGCGGCAAGCTCCACCGTGGCACTCGAGGTCTCGAATTCCAAGACATCTCCGTCACGCCCATATTCGGCGAGATGCTTCTTTGCCCTCTCTAACGACATGGCTCCTCTTCTCTCTATCCTGTCCTTCGAGAATGATAGAGGACTTATGCGGCAACGGCCATCTGCGACCGAGCCTCAGGCCTCGAGAAGCCACTTCCATGCAGGCCGGACCCTAATCAGGCCAGAGGCGGTCTCGATATCGCGCTCCTCATCGAAGGTTATTATGAGCGACTCCGTACAGCCGAAACGCCCCATCGCCTCCTCCAAGGCTGAGATCTCGCGCGCTTCTGTCTTGGCGTCGCTCATATCGAAACACACCTGGACGAGCGACGATACCTTATCTAGGGTCGCGTCGCCTTCCACGAAATCCACCTCTTTGCCCGAAGGGAGCTTTAGCATGGATATGTCACCCAAACGCCCGCTAGTCCTCCGGCGCCGCAGCTCCAAATACACGGCGGTCTCAAATGCGAAGGTCAGCCCATCGGAAGAGGCAATCGAGGATGCCCAGTACAGGCCCGGATCAGCCGCATACAGCTTCAATCCTCCAAGGCGCACCTTCTGGGCGGAATAACTGAACTCGTAGACCTGATAGACCATATGGGCGTCTTCGAAGGAATCTATCAGTTCCGTGATGGCTGCGCGCCCGGACGTGTATCCGGATTGCTTGGCCTTGTTTCCCAAGCGAGAAATTGAAACATCGCGGGCGGACGAGGTGATTGCGGATCGTGCGATAGAGCGCGCGAAGGCCGCATTGGAGAACCCGAAACGTTCGACAACGTCACGGGCGACGGTCAATTGCGCATAGCCCTGGAGAAGCTGTGCCCGTTCCATATCGTCAAGGTCTTGCGCAGCCGGAAATCCGCCCTCAACGAGATAAGCTCGCAAGCTCTTCTTCAAGGAAGATGCCAATACCTTGCTGCTTAGCGATTTTTCAGGTGCAGGCTCGGCTCCGTGCTGACGCAGATACTCCCGAAAGCTATAGGGCAAAAGCTCGTAGGATACGGAGCGTCCCCGGAATTCCGTGGCAACATCATCGGACAACATGCGCGAAGACGAGCCCGTCACACAGAGGCTGACTTTCTCCGTGTCCAAGATGCGTCGCACGGTAACGTCCCACTCCGGAATATCTTGTACCTCGTCGAAGAAAACATATGCTCCCTCGGCCCTTGCCTGAGGGTGCATTTCGTAGAACACCTCGAGCACATCGCTCACCAGATGCGAACTATAAGGACGCAAGCGGTCATCATCAAAGTTAAAGTAGCAGATGCGCGATGCCTCCACACCCACCTCATACAGCGAAATAATCTCCTGGTAAACGCGGAATGTCTTTCCGGATCGACGCATTCCCACGATGACCTTTGCGGTGGAGCCAATCTTCGGCTTGGGCGCTTTCCCGAGCGACAGATCACGAATCACCAGCTCTTCTGCAATGGAGGGCAACACATGCTCCGCGAAATCCGTGAGTAGGTATTCGATGATTGCGCGATAGCTTTCCATGGCAAACCCCACTGATGTATCGATTAATAGAGCTCTAAATACATGTAAAAAATTTTATCAGATAAACTGAATATCTGTATAGAATTTTATCAGTTCTGCAAAATCGAAATCCCCACAATGATGACTTGCCTTACGCCTACCAATAATGATTTAAATATGCTTCGTCCTTAAAATGGAAAAACAATCTTGTCCCAGAGCGAATGAAACACCTCGATGAGCTCTGCGTCGTTCATTATCGAACCTCCCTCTCGTGGATGACGTTATCCCCGTCCTGTGTCATCTCCTCGCAATTTCACCGCGCCCCCAAAAGCTCGCGATACAGCCGCTCGTCCGTCTCCCCGTACACGTTGAAGACGACATCGAGCGCGTTATCGTGGCCGTCGAGCCATTCGTCCACCGTGGCCACGGCGATGTGCGCTGCCTCGTCCTGGGGAAACCCGAACACGCCCGTGCTGATGCAGCAAAGGGCGATCGATTCGCAGCCCGCCTCGAGCGCGGTGTCCAGGCAGGCAGTGTAGCAGTTGGCGAGCAGCGCGCGGTCAAGGTCACTTGCCTCACCGCGTGCGATGGGGCCCACGGTGTGGATGATGCGCTTGCTCGGCAAGTTGAAGGTGCTGGTCACCTTTGCCATGCCCGTGGGTTCGGGATAGCCCTGCTCCTCCATCAGCCGCGCGCACTCGAGGCGCAGCTGGATACCCGCAAAGGTGTGGATGGCGTTGTCGATGCAATGATGCCCTGGCACGAAGCATCCGAGCATCTGGGAGTTCGCGGCGTTCACGATGGCATCGACGCCCAGCGTCGTGATGTCACCACGCCACAGGCGCATGAACTCGCGCCCCTCAACGGGCTCGATGTCATCGAGGGCCGTCGTGCCCCGGTACTCCAGAATGCCTTGCAAGAGGCGGTCCTGCAATACGATGAGCTCCTCGGATGTCGGGATGGGTGGGCGCGTGTTCACCAGGGCTCGGAACAGGTCCCATTGCGCTTGGGGACCCTCGGGAATGTCGTTCGCCTCGTCACGCTCTTCGAGCAGCAGCTCGATGACCGCGGGAAGGGCCTCCTCGATCTTTTGGAGCAGTTCCACCCTATCGCTCATGACAATCCGTCCTCTCCAAGACCAGGCCCTGCCATCAACGCATCCAACACCGCGTCTATGTCAGCGTCGAGGCAAATCGAGCGGCCCGCTATCTCACGGGGCGCATGGGCCTCGCCCAGGTTCACGCACGCGTAGGTGGCATTCGGGTTCCCGCTTGCCATACGCCAGAAAGGATACTTGATGATGACGGGCGTATTACCCCCGACGCCCAACTCGAGGAAAAGCATCTTCTGGTCGTCACGCGTCCGGGTGCGCAGGGTGTCGTTGGCATATTCTTCGGTAAAGGCCGGATTGCCGATTCCCTTGCGGGGAAGGCTCTCGTCAAGTGTTGGTACCTCGTTTGGCTGGTTCATCGTTGCACCTCCATATCCGCGGTTCGCAATGACAGCGCCGCTCGAAAAGACATGCATCCAATAACTTTCCAGCCATCATGTCACAATACGTGGCGCTTGCTGGGTCTGCTGCCAGGTTATGTGCGCTCATGGTCGCATCACTAGCCACCACACCACATTTCAAGGCAATTGCGCCAAGCAATGTGCACACATGGTCGCGCCCTCGACCACCACACCACCATACGTGGCACTTGCGTTGTGCATCGCCAAGCAATGTGCACCTGTGGCTGGGTTGCTTGCCACCAGACCCCAATATGTGGCGCTCGCTGGAACCGCGCCTTGTCCTTTGATAGACCCCACGATAGGATTTTTGGTATTGATTAGAAAGTAGGCACAATATTGTGCTGTAGGTATCTAAATGCCTAGCGGTTCTCCTCGACGACGCGCTCGTAGGGTTTGGTGCCCTTGTAGATCTCGTCCTTGAGCGGATTGAGCCTGAGCTTGCGGATGCGATAGAGCTGGTAGACGGCCACAGCAACATTTGCCGCTAGCGCGATGAGGCTCACCACGAAGAATGCGGTGGGATTGTGCGTGGTGGGAATGGGCGCCAGCACGTCGGCAAACTGCGGAACCGTCATGACGAACATGATCCATAGCGCAAGCGTCTGGGCCCGGTGCTGCAACCACGCGCCCCGCTTGATGAAGAAGGTGGGGATGGTGCATGCCAGCAAGAGGGCCAGACCGCAGTAGGCCGAGTGGTCCGAGATGCAGTTGTAGGTGTAGGCGAAGTTCCACAGGTCATACGCAATGATCCAGGGCCAGATCATGTCGGGCCAGATCATATCCTTGGAGGAATCCTTCGAGATGAAGATTCCGAACCAGCCGCAAATCGTGACGATGTTCAAGATGCCCGCAATGCCGTTCATGATGTTCCACGGGCCCGATATGGTCCAGAGGTTCTCCACGACGCCACCGCTCCACAGAGCAAAGCCGAACACCTGGAAGTCACGGATGACGGCCTCGGCGATGTTGATGGCAAGAATGAGCGGTGGGAAGCACAACGCCCATTTCTTCTCGTAGAGATAGTGGACCTTACCGTCCTTGCCGTTCCACTTGACGAAGCGCAAGGCGATGAAGCCGAGGCAGCCCGCAAGGGCCGAATAGGTCTTCACCCAGTTAAACCAGGTGCCGGTTCCGTACTCGTTACCGGGCGCTGCGGTCTCGGGCCAGACGAAGATGGTCAGCGCGATGGGAACGATGGCGAAAAGCGCCAGGCCGGCCCACAGCTTCACGCGTCCCAACTCGTTGAAGGCCATGAGCGCAAACAGGACGAACAGCCAGATGGCCCAGTAGATGGGATCGGCGGCTTGATACAGAATCCCCATGGTGGTTTCCCTTCCCTCGATGTCTACTTGGAAACTTCGGGCTTGTCGCCCACCTGCTCGTCCACGACGATGGCGGCCTCGGTGCTCACCGGGTCTCCGTACTCATCTATCAGCCCTTCCTCTCGGCCAACGAGGTATTCCTCCCGAGCCTTGCGTCGACGGAAGGTGACATCGGCCTTTCCACTGCTCAGCTGGTAGCAGTACCAGAAGACGAACGGGATGCCGATGATGCCGTTGATCATGCCCCACCAGTACATCACATCGGGGTTGAACCAGGCCGCGCTGTTCATGATGGTGGGGAACAGCAACGGGAAGCAGCTGCGCAACAGCAGGTGCATGCCCAGGGTGTAGATTCGGCCGGTGATGTAGAGTTCCGGCTGCCGCTTGATGATGGGATAGAGCTCGGCTGCGGCCAGGATGCAGCAGGTGCTAGCAAAGAACGCATGACCCTCGGCATAGACGAAGCACGCGTTCCACGTGGTATAGAGGAAGTTCCACATGGGCACCGTGTAGGCGATGATCTCGCCGTAATGCGCGGTGTCGTACTTCCAGTACTTGTCGCCAAAGGGCATCGTGACACACAGGATGAACCCGGCCAGGGCGTTCATGTAGTTGCCCATCTCGACATCGCGCAAGGTTGCCTCGGCGATGTTGCAGAATACGATGCCGTAGAGCACCCAGCGCACCCAGCGCTGGCGCATGAGACGCCAAAACGGGGTGTCCTTTTGCTGCACGGCGGCGATGCGCCCGATTCCGGCATAGATGAGCGGCAGTATGACCGACAGGTTCTTGGCCCAGCGGAACCAGTCATCGGCCGGTATGTTCATGATCCAGAACGGGATGGTGGCAAGCGAGACCACCCAAAACCACATGGAGGTGCGATAGTGGCGACGCATGAACTCCGTAAACAACATCAGGAGTATGGTGTATATCACCATCGAAATTGGAGTGACCCAAACAGGAACCGTCATGGCGTGCCTCCTCACCTCGACATTTTCCCAGCTAAATGCGGGAAATCAGCCGCAGTGTATCATCTCGGAGTATAATAAGATTTAACATATTGGCCTAATATGTTAAAGACATGACGAAATTTGCCAGCTTAGGCCAGGTGAGGACATGACGACAATCCTCGAATATGGGGAGCGCTCGCCGCGCGAAGCCGCCTCGCATGTTCGTCCTCATAGACAGAACCTGAGTGAGACACGCCGGCTCACGGGAACGCGCGGCAACATCGCCACGGCTGCCCGCAAGCTCTTCGAACGTGACGGCGTACGGGCAACCACGGTCAGGGCCATCGCCCAGGAGGCCAACGTGACCCGCGAGCTCGTCTACTATCACTTTGGAAACAAGAACGGCATCATCGAGGCGGTCATCGACGATTATGTCGAGGATCTGGTAGAAAGCGCCATCGCATGGAACGAAGAGCGTGTCTTCGGGGATACCCGGGGCTCGCTCAGGAAGTGCGTGCGCATCTTCCGCTATGCGCTCTACGATGCCGAAGGCACCCCGCGTCCGATGATCCGCGTGCTCGAGGAACTCGGCGTGCGCGACGCGTTTGACGTGAGAGCGACCCGGGAAACGGCGGAACTTCTCTACGATCACATCGCCACCGAATACGCCGCATACCATCAGATAGAGATCGAGCTCGTCTACGAGATGTTCTGCGTCGCAATCTTTGGCCTGGTGGGACTCGTGAAGGTCAAGCCCGACATCAGCGACGATGACCTGATGAAGGTCGTCGAGCAGACCCTGCGCCTCGACATGATCCCCCTCACGTGAGAGGAAGAGACTCGCTATAGGCTCACGATGGAGCTTGACCAGGTGAGAAGCGCATGAGCGAGCTCTCCAATCTCGAAGGCATCGGAGTCGTCATAGGCATCAAGGAACACCGCCTCTTGCTCCGTCGCGAGTTCTCTCATGGCGGCGCGGCTCGGCGGATACTCGCCGGCTCTGGCATAGCGCAATGCACGCATGACGAAGAAGGCCGACTTCACGCAGGCGGCGACGATGGCATCGAGCGAGCCTTCGGCGAAGACGAGCTCATGGCTCATCGCATGGTAGATTTCCGAAGCCCCTACCTTGGCAGACAGCATCGCATCCTCGGCAGTGAAGTCCGTATCCATGAAGTCGAAGGAGCCAAACGCAACGTGCGTATCCTGAACCAAGTTGAACACGTCGTGGCGCGGCCATGCGGCAAGCAGCTCCGGCGAGCCCGTGAACCCACAGGCAAGATCGCCGTGGGGCATGGTGGTCAGCAAGGTGCGATAACCCGCAAGGTCATCGTCATCCAAGCCCTCCACGACCAGCACGACGTCGATGTCGCTGTCGGGCCGGGCCTCCCCTCGAGCACGGCTGCCCTGGATGCCGACGAGCTTCAGGCGGGGGCCAAAAACGTCAAGCGCCTTGCCGACAAGGTCATCGGTCCAGCTTTCGATGTCGATTTTCTCGTTCATGGGAATCCCTTTCACCGTGCTGCGAAACAAGGAGGGACATGATAGCAGAGGGAGACAAGGCGCGGTCCCTTGTCTCCATACATTATTCGAGGGCGTATACTATCCGCAACGAAAGCTTGCGAGAAAGGAAGCCACCATGGCAGCCATGACCCAAGACGTGAGGGAACTATTCGAAACGGCCGAGAACATGGTCCTATGCACGGCGTCTGCCGACGGGACGCCCAACGGAGCCGCCATCGGCATGAAAACCGTCATCGACGAGGAGACGGTCTACATCTCCGACCAGTTCTTCAAGAAGACGCTGGCTAACCTGAAGGAGAATCAGAAGGTCGCCGTCGCGTTCTGGACCGGCCATGATGCGTTCCAAATCCACGGCACGGCACGCTACGTTAACGAGGGCGACGAGTTCGCCGTCCAAAAGGAGATGGTGGACGCCAAGTTCGCCTCCATGGGGCTTCCCATCAAGGCGAAGGGCGGCTGCTTCATCCATGTGGATGCGGTGTATCAGATGGCCGCAGGCCCCATGGCCGGAGAACAGCTGGCCTAGTAGAGCAATCCAATAGCAAGGCATAGTGGGGAGAGCGCGAATGCGGGATGGAGGCACGGCGGCAGAAGTCGCCTCTTGCACGACATCCACTTGCTCATTTTCCTACCGCAAAGAACTCAAGGGATGGAATACCTCACTACCCCAGCGAGTCATATACGCGCTTTTCCCTCTGAGCCAGCTTCTGACCATCGCGGCAATTTCATACTGGGCCGTGGGTTCATCCTGCCCGGCGTGGATACCCGTATTGATCATTATCCTTGCACTCGCGTGCATTCCTGTCGACGTACTCTTGTTCCGTAACTTGAAAAGAGTCCGGGACAAGGCGCGCTCAGAGCTGCGCATGAAGACACTTGCCGACCAATTGGAGGCGCAGAGACAGTACAACTTGAAGATGCAGCAGGATATGGAGCGCATCAAGGCGATCCATCGTACAGCTGATCGCGAATTTCAAAAAGCGTCAAGGTTGCTGGAAGAAAAAGAGGGCCCGCATGACGATAGTCTTTTTGCGGACATGCGAACAGCCTTGAATAGCGTCACCTTGCGTTTTTGCGAGCACCCAGCCATAGATGTACTTGCAGCGGTAAAGCATGACGAATGCGCGGCAGCAGGTATAGATGCATCATTCGCGATTAGTGTTCCTCGCAGCGTTCCTCACATCTCGGACGTGGAACTGTGCGCCGTATTCGCCAATCTCTTGGATAACGCCCTGGAAGCCGCGAAACGATCGGCAGAAGACGAATGCGCCAAGCCATTTGTGGAGATGGCATCGGAAATGCGCGGCAACATGCTCGTGGTGAGTACGCGCAATAGCATGCCATCCAATACGTCATGCACATCGAGCGAAGACGCTCATATGCAAAATCCGAGAAGGCGGCCAATCTTCAGGAGCATCGAGGATCATGGTTGGGGACTGTCCATAGTTGAGGGAATTGCCTCACGTCACAGTGGCACACTCGTAACGAGCATGGAAAAGGACGTCTTCTCTGCGGCAGCCATGTTCGTATGCGAAGATGGCTGAGAAAACACACGGAAGGTCTGCTATTGAAATACAACGCTATCATCTTAGAAGACAATCAGGAATCAATCAGGGCACTTCTTAGCCTAATCGAGGCGAGCCCCTTTGCCGAGCAGCTCGCAACACAATGCATGAGCACGACAGATGAGCTTGCTGGAGCCATAGAGAGCGAAGGCGCGCCAGACGTCCTCCTTGCTGATATAAAGCTCGACAACAGCAGTATGAACGGTATCGACGCGGTTCGCTCCCTGCTCAATTCAAACGACATGACGGAAGTAATCTATGTAACGGGATACATGGAGTATTGCGAGTCCGTCTATGAAACGCAGCATACCTATTTCCTCGTCAAACCCGTGAGCCAAAACACGTTTGACAGGGCGCTATGCAAAGCAATCGAGAACCTGCGCACCCGGCAAGACAAAGTGTTGCCTGTCACGTACAAGGGACAGACCACATACCTTCGGACCAACGAAATCGAATACGTTGAGAGCAACTTGCGTAAGGTGCATATCCACGCCACGCATGGTTCTTATGAGATGTATGCAACTGTCTCCGGCTTGATCGGGAAACTGCCCGCCTCCTTCGAGCGCTGCCACAAGAGCTTCCTGGTGAATATGGATGCCGTGACAACGTTAAGGGAAAAGGAGCTCGTCATGCGCTCTGGCAAGACGGTGCCACTCGGCCAGCACTACAACGCGACGATGCGTAAGAAACTGACGGCATACCTTGGCGGGCTGGGCGGGAACCTGCTGTGATAGAGCTCCTTCCCGATGGGTATGGCCCTGCGTTCTTCCTGATAGACTGCCTGAACGTGCTTCCTACGCAGTTCTTGTTTGCATTTACGCTGGCAAAGATTCTCGGAACACGCCATCCAAAGTTATATTGGACGTTGACAATAGCAAGCGCCTTGCTTTTTATGCCGTTTCGAACGACGATTCCGCTCTCCCTAAAGGCTCTCTTCTCGGTAGTGTGCTTGCTTGTGCTTCCCATTGCGCTTTTGCGCGGGAACCTTTTCAAAAAGACAATGGTGGTGGTCATCGCAAACACGATCATGGCCGCCGCGGAGTTTCCAGCGGGGCTCATTTGGGTTGCGCTAACGGGCTCTGAAATCATGGATTACGACGCGGTCCTTGCGCATATCCCCGAATACTTCGGGGATACTATCCTATTCCACACGAGTTGCTGCATACTTGCGCTGTGGGCGCTCTATCGAATATGCGAGCGCTTGGGCATCTCAGAGGAGAAGTCAACACAAGTTAGCATCAAAGATAGTGTCGCATACCGGGCATTTCTTCCCTTTGTGTTGGTGCAAATGCCGCTCCTATACATCGTGGCTTTCATGGGACTGCAGTTCATGAACGCAAGCACCACGGACCTTTTCATTGCGATAGTCCTTTATGCAGTCGCCATCGTTACGGACGCACTCCTGCTCTTCAGCATCCGACGCTACCAGGAAAAAGAGCGTATCGACATGGAAGCCGAGGTGCTCAGCCGCAGCGTGGACGAGAGCCTGGCTACCGCATCTGCTATGCAGGTCTCTCTCCAACAGGCGGCAGTGCTTCGCCATGACCTGCGCAATCACATGCACGTGGTGAAGAGCCTCTGCGAGCACGGCGAACACGAAGACGCCCGCGCATACCTCGATGAAGCACGCATGACCCTGTTTCCAGAGGAGTCACGGACTTCCTTTTAGCGGCACCCGCAATTGCTCCGCCTCGCGATAACCAGTTTTCATGACAACGCAGGCAGCGTTCATTCCAAAAGTATTCCCTGGGGTTTCTCCTTTCCTTAGAGTAGGCATGGCGCTCCTTTGAACGCATGGAACCAAAAGCAATTCGGGTAGATCAACGATGTCCCAAAAGAAGCCAGTGCTCGATGCGAGTGCTATACAGCGTAAACAACATACGAGCGCTCCCAACAGCGCATCCACGCCTACTAAGCTTGTAGTCAAATTCGCACGCGAGATACACCTCGTGCCCATCGAAACCATCGACTACATCGAGAGCATCGGGCGCAAGGTTTTCATTCATTCCGACGATGGCATATATCAAATGTATTCAACGATGCGTGACATCATTGCGAAGTTGCCGGAGAGCTTCCTGCGTTGCCACAACAGCTACCTCGTAAACTCAGAGCGCGTAGTCACTGTCAGGTCGACGGAAATCGTGCTCACCTCAGGCGCAAAAATTCCGATAAGCAAGCGTTATGCAAAAGGCGTGCGCGAGAGGCTAGCAGCCCTCGAGCATGAGAAGCAATCCCGCTAGCATCAATCCAATAACGGCACCGCCCAGAAGCTTTACCATCACGCCGAGGGCCGGATGCCTGCGCGCGAAGCCCTGCGAGTCGGGCTCGCCGTCAAGCTCTCCCTTGAGGAACCGGTCAATCTCCCGGTAGGTGACGATGTCGTGCTTCTTCTTCAAGCGGTCGATGGCGATGGCCATGCCGAATCCGATGGCATAGAGCACGATGAAGGTGGCCGCTCCCGCGATGTTGCCCTTGCTCATGCGGGCAAAGCCCGACGGTTCTTGCCAGACTACTGAGAACACAAGAAGGAAGAGGAAGGCCAGCCCCGAAAAGGCGAGCATGCCAATCGACAGCAGCCTCATCTTGCGCGAATCCTCCTTGATGGCCTGCTGCATTGCAACAGCATCCCCTTTGATGAGCTCGTCGATGGAAACGCCGAACAACTGGCTGAGCAAGAGCAGGCTCTGCACATCCGGATAAGTCTTGTCGTTCTCCCAATTCGAGACGGTCTGCCGCGACACGAATATCGCCTTCGCGACCTCATCTTGGGAAAGGCCGTGCTCCTCCCGTTTTGCTTTCAGTTGCCGAGCAAGTTCCATTGCCCTCTTCCTTCCGATTGCCCATCGACGCATCCCGATGTCATGCAGGCCGGAATGATAACTCGCACATCTGACAAAGGGATGCGGGTACCACGAATGCTCTTGTCAAAATCCTTTGACAAACCAGCTGAGCAGGGATTTTACGATAATTCTTCGCTTGCGGGCATAGGGACGAACGAGAAGAATGATGTCTGCAAAGGCCGCTTTTCATCAACGCCAAGCGGCACATGCATCCCGCAGGTTCATACGAAAGGAATTCCCCGATGAAAGAAAATGACGATCGTTTCGTCCAGGCATACATGCAACAAGATGGCCTGGCGAATCGCACGTACGTTCTCGTCGACCGCCAGACTGGAGTGAATTATCTCCTGGCAGGCTTTCTAGCATCTTCTGGTGTCAGCTGCACCGGCATGACCGTGCTTGTCGATTCGTCCGGCAAGCCCATCGTTACTCCCATCGAAGAATAAAACAGGCGAATCATCGATAGCGAAAGGGACAGAATAACCATGGCTCGCGAGGAAAAGGTTTGGAAATACGCAATCGAGGCAGGATATACGCCTCTGGAGGGTAGATGCATCATCGTCAAGGGCGCGGCGGGAGATCTGAGCGAGAAGATCGTCCGATTCTTCAGTGCGTGCGATGTCGCTGTCCTCCAGATGTGCGAGAACGAGATGATCCTGCTTCCCTTCGACCCTTATTGGGCGACGCTCGAAAAAGATGTCTCCCTCGTCGTTCCGTATTCGGAAATCGAATCGGTGAAGCTCGTCGATGACTTGCTCAACGTGATCATCGACATCGAGACGAACAGTGGCGGTGTCCGTCTCACCACTCAACAGAAGGAGCTGAGCGACATCCGACTCTCGGGCATATACGCCTCGCAATACGCCGGTGGGTACAAGAACTGGCATGCCGAGAATGTGGATACGACCCTTGAGGCGCTCAGCGAGCTCGGGTGCGCAGCATAAGTATGTCGCACTTCGCTCCGCACGAGGAACCTTCCTCGTCAGGCGTCGTCCAGTAGCCATCCTATAAGGCTTCGAATCGCGATACCGGATTCGGTCGTGCCCCAAAAGAGAGAATCACGCGTGAGCACGATCTTGGGAAAGGAATCATGCACGGCCTCCAGGCTCCTCAGTTCGCGGTCGAGGGTTCCTTTCTCGATAATGTTGCTGCTGACCTGGACGTAGAGTCGCTCGTCTTGTCGGTCGGCCACAAAGTCGACCTCGCCGGAGGTCCCAGCACCCACGTGCACCTCGTATCCACGCCTTCGAAGCTCACAGAAAACGACGTTCTCCAGCTGATACCCGATGTCCTGGGGTCTGAACCCGATCTCGCGGTTGCGCAGGCCAGTGTCGGGGGCAAACAGCTTCTGCATCGGCTGGAGGACCGTCTTTCCGGCAATGCCTTCCTGCTCGCAGCGCTGCACGAGGAAAGCCCGACAAAGGGCGTTCAGATAGGAATCAACCGTGGCGGGGTTGGTCTTTCTCCCCATGCTCGTAAGGGTGTCGGAGATTTTGCGTGCCGAGAACAAGCTTCCGGACGTCGAGTAGACGTAGCGGACAAGTTTCTCTAGCAGGTCGATATCCCGCAGATCGAACCGCTTCGCGACATCGTTGAGAATTACCGTGTCATGGATTGCCGTCAGCTCCTTCATCACGAATCCCTCTTCGAAGCTGGGCCTGTCGAAAAGGCCGGGCATGCCCCCGAACCTGACATATCGAGAAAAGAGGTCCTCCTGCGAAAGCTCGCTCGCGCAAGAGTCGGTGGCCTGCGAGAAATCCATGTACTCTGAAAAGGACAGAGGCCATACGGGAATTTCGATGTAGCGACCAGAAAGGTAGGTGGCGAGGTCAGACGACAACAGAAACGCATTCGAACCGGTTAGGTAGATGTCCGCCGTTTGCTCCGTGTGAAGCCGACGTACTACCTTCTCCCAGCCTGGAACCTCCTGCACCTCATCGAGGAATACATAGAAGGGGCTCGATTTCTTGCGCTCGGCGAGCGCTTGGCGAATAAGGTCATCCAACCAGGCGCTCGTCGGCTCAAGCGGAGTGTCGAAGCTGTCGAGCTTTTTGTAGAGGATATTCTTCTCGGGAACGCCTTTGGACAACAGTCGTTCTGTGAGCATGCGAAGCAGCGAGGACTTACCGCAACGACGTACACCGCTGAGCACCTTGATGGGCTCGGTGCCCAGATACGAGTCGAGGAGCGTGTCGTAGGCCGGCCGCGGAATGAGCCTGCTTCTCATTTCAACCATGGTTACTCCCTCATGCAATAGTGATAATTACGTTTGTCACTTTATGATTATTTTAATAAAGTGTCAATCGTAATTTACACATGATACATGCGATAGTAAGCGAGATGGTTCTCGTGACTCGCTGACTTCCCACAAGTCCCTGTTCGTGTATGTCGCGCTTGAATCGTCGCGTTAGCGGCTCATCACTCTTACTCCGAACTTGACCAGAGCCGGAAGGCCGGGAACCTGGAGGCGCCGCTCCCGCCGTGCCCGCCTGGTAGTTCTCGTTCATGTAGTTGTATTGGATCTGGCAGAAGCCCCAGTCGAAGGAGTCGAGCAGTGTGGGGAAGTCGGCTTTCGGTCCGTGATATGAGAACCCGATGTTGGCAATGCGCCCCGTGCTTTTCTGCTCATTCACCCATTCTTTGAAGCCAAACGAACTCAGGCGGTCCCATGCCACTGCGCTCGTTACGTTATGGACGAGGTAGTAGTCGATATGGTTGGTGCGCAGCCTTTCAAGAGAGCGCCCTAAATACTTGTCGAAGTCGACTGCCGCCTCGCATCTTGCCATTGGCAGCTTGGTGGCGATATGCACTTTTTCCCTAAGGCCGGGGTTGCGAGCGAATATCTCACCTAGGGCGGCTTCATTTCCGTTGTACAGGTAAGCCGTGTCGAGATAATTCACGCCTCTTTCGACAGCCTCGACAATAAGCCGCTCAGAGGCATCGATGTCTATGCGCCCCGCTGTGGTTGGGAACCTCATACAGCCGAAGCCCAGCGCCGACAGCTCGTTTCCGTTCTTGGCATCAGTTCTGAATTGCATGGCAATCACTCCTTGCACAGAATTAATTGCATGATGTGACTACGTTTTCGGTCTCTATCCTGCGACCCATCCGCTTCCCATCCAAAGCGCTGCCTGTGAGGAGGCGGGCTATCCGATCCCGTCCTACGAGAGTCGTTTCGTGACTTCCTGACCGTCCAACTCGTGGGCTATGGAACGCTAAAGGGAAAGCAGAGATAGCGTGCGCTATCATGGCGAGATAGTAGCAAACATATAAGACGCCCTCTACATTGCATTGGCGCTGAAGAGAAGGAGGGGCATGCACGTTTTTCCTAGTTCGGCACAAGCTGCCTACGACAAGGCGTCATCGTCTTACAAGCTGGCTGCGCCTCGCATAGTCACCTCCCTCGACGAACTGCCTTTGGGCGTTCTTTGCGATCCCGACCGTGGAACACTCGAAGCCGTTGAATTGCGTGGGCTCCATGCTGCGGAAGCGGAATTCGTCGAACTTGAGGTTTCCGGTGGCCGCATCTCCAACTGCCAATTCCTTGATTGCGACTTCACCGGTGCGCTTTTCACCGATATCGCCTTCGATGCTTGTGACTTCTCCAACAGCGTATTCGACAGCGCCGCATTCACGCGCTGCACGTTCAGCAACTGCAAGTTCGCCGGGGCGTCCTTTGCCGAGGCGCTCTGGAAGCATGTCGCCGCAGACGAGTGCACATTCGCCTACGGCGCATTCAACCGATGCCTCTGGAAGACTGTCCGTGCTCGCGCTTGCGATTTCTTATCAGTGGACATGTCTGAAATGGAACTGTGCGGCATCTCGCTCGATGACGACCGCTTCGTTGGAACGAGTTTCTTTCGCACGAAGCTCGTCGGCCTCGATTTCACGTCATGTCAGCTCGAAGGCATTGCCATATCGGACGCTATGGATGAGGTGTACGGTGCGAAGTTCGGACTCTATCAAGCTGCTGCGCTGGCCCGGCGCCTTGGTGTCATTATTGAGGAGTAGCTAAAATGACCAGAGTAAAGGATGAGGTAGCGGTATAATGCTCACTCAATGCGGGCGTCGCCAAGTGGTAAGGCCCCAGCTTCCCAAGCTGGTATCCGCGGGTTCGAGTCCCGTCGCCCGCTCCATCATGACCCCTGACCCCGCTCCTTCGAGCGGGGTCGTATGATATTGGTCGTCATATCTGCGACCCGCGAGGCCCAATCGGGAGGGATCATGGAATCAAAGCTCAATTGCATGAGCTGCGGAACCACCGCATGCGAATACACCGATCGCGAAGAACCGGGGTTTTGCGCGCAGGGCGCGATCTCGTCTGCGCTGCATGACGAGGCGCAACGTCTGTACGCGCTTCCCGAAAACCACGTCATCATGCAAGCCGCCGCGATGGTCAGCGAGGAGACGGCAAACTCCACGCGCGTGCAGGACACCATCAAGTTCGCGAACCTCATCGGCGCCACCCACATCGGCATCGCGTCGTGCACCATCATGCTGCGCGAAACGCGCATCCTGGCCAAGCTGCTCGAACAGGCGGGCTTTTGCGTCGAGACGGTTGGCTGCAAGCTCGAAAGCAACCGGAGGGCCGACCTCGACCTTGAGCCCCCGGCAAGAGGCGGCGAAGGAGGCGTCGTCTGCAATCCCATCATGCAGGCGCTGCTCCTCAACGAGGCGAAGACGGACCTGAACATCCTCATGGGCATATGCGTGGGACATGATGCCCTCTTCTGCAAGTACTCCGATGCACCCGTCACGACGTTTGCCACGAAGGACTTCCTCGCCGGCAACAACCCGTGCGCGGTGCTGTACACGGCACATTCTTGCTACGAGAAGAAGCTCGCGCAGACCGTGGAGGAATGGCACGCATCTGATTAGAAGCCTGATGAGAACACCGTTCCAGCGCCCGAAACTACACGAGCTTTCGGGCTGCGCTGGCCGCTTTCTCGTCCATCGAGGCGTTGACCGGTTCGTAGGCAAGCGCATGGGTCGGGCAGTTCCTGACACACGCTGGTTCCAGCCCGAACTGCGTTCTGGCATAGCATCCGTCGCATTTCTGCATCTTCCCGCTACTCCCAAAACGGGGAGCCCCAAACGGACAGGCCATCGCGCAGGCATGACAGCCGATGCACAGGCCATCGTCCACCAGCACGGACCCCGTTGCGGCATCTCTCGCTATCGCCCCTGCAGGGCACGCGGCTATGCACACCGCATCTTCGCAATGCATGCAGGCAATCGAGACACTGGCGTTGCCACGGTGCTTGCCCACCAGCCTTCCGGGAACATTCTCGACGATTCGCCACGATAGATCATCCCTCGCGACATCGAGGTCGTTCTGATCCATGCACGACACGACGCACGAATAGCATCCTATGCAGCGGTCGGACTTGAAGACGATGCTCTTGCTCTCTCTGGAAGTCATGCCTATGCCTCCTTCGCATTGGCGCTCATGCGGGCGGGAACCACCTTGCAGAGCAGGGACCTGTATCCCGGGAAGCCCGAAATAGGATCGAGGTAATCGCCCGACATGAGATCGTTTCCATTGGCCTCGGGCCAGTCATGGTAGAGGTGCACGTCGCCTTCGCGAATCGTGTCGTCCAGATGCGCCTTCACCGAAACGCTTCCCTCCGGCGTCATGAGCTCGACTTCCTCACCCTCGGCGATGCCGACACGCTTGGCGTCGGCCGGATTCATGTCGCAGACAGGGTCCGGCGCGAACTGACGAATCCAGGGAATGCGAAAGGTGCGGCTGTGCTGGAACATGGGCTTGCGGGCACCGACGGACAGGACGAACGGATACTCCTTGGCGATCTCCGGCTGCGAGACGGGGCTCGTCGCCGGCTCCCGGAAAGAGGGAAGCGCCTCGAAGCCCTCGCCATCCGTTTCGGAAAGCACGCTGGAGACGAATTCGAACTTGCCCGACGGAGTCTTGAATCCCTGGTCGACGTACTTCCTCTCGGCGGGCTTCTTGAAATCGGGGACGAACATCCCGGCCGGGTGCTTCTTGAGCTCCGCAACGGACAGGGCGCTGGGCTCGAGCATCCAATCCAGGCACGCGTCGAATCCCGACTCGAGCAGGTCATCACCCAGACCCAGCTCACGGCTCAGCTGCGCGATGATATCGACATCGGAGCGGGACTGCCCAACCGGATCTATCGCAGGCTGCGAGAGCATCACGTAGCCCATGGGCCAACACCGAGCTTCGCTACGCTCCACCGAGGTGCATACCGGCAAGACGATGTCGGCATACTTGGCGCTGTCGGTCAGGAAGGGATCTGCCACCGCTATGAAATCGAGTTTGCTGAAGGCATCGATGAAGCCCTGCGAATCGGGGAACATCCTATGGTTGAAGCCCATGCAGAACGCGGCCTTGAGCGGGTAGGGGTCTTCGGTCAAGATCTGCCTTGGGATATCGCACGCCTGCGCTTGTGTGGTCAACCGATCCCACACCGGAAAGCGGCGGGAGCCGACCCTTTCCGGCAAATCCTTCAGACGGGACGCCAAGGTGAACTCGCCCTCGCGCGTGGGAAAACCTCCTGGTATATGTACCAACGAGGGTTTGTTCATGAGGTTTCCGCCATGGATGTCGAAATTACCGGTCAATCCGATGAGGCAGAACACCGCACGGTAGTTCTGCACGCCATTCGTGTGATGGACCACGGGTGCCGCGCTGGTCATGATGCTCGCGGGCTTCGTGGTCGCGTACATCCGGGCCGCCTCGCGGATCAGGTTCGCGTCAACACCCGTGATGTCCTGCGCCCTTTCCGGAGTCATCTCTGCGGCGAGCTTGGCGTATTCCTCGAAACCGACCGTCCAATTGGCGACGAAGTCGGCATCGTAGAGATTCTCGTCGATGATGACGTTGGCCATCGCAAGCGCCAGTGCGCCATCGGTCCCCGGGCGCAGCTGCAGATGAATGTCGGCGCGAGCCGCGAAAGGGGTGACACGAGGGTCGACCACTATCAGCTTCGTCCCCTTGTCCAAACGATTGAACAATCCTTCACATATGAGCGTCCTTGACGCTGCCGGGTTGTTGGACCACATCATTATGCAAGCCGACTCACCGTTGTCCGGACCCGCGGGCGCGCCGTAGGTGAGCTGCTGGGCCATGATGGTGGCCGTCGAGCACGTGCTCGACTCGGTGCAGTAATTCGGCGAGCCAAAGCTCATGGCAAGGCGCTGCAAGAACGGCCTGTGGTGCTTGGGGTAACCCGCGAAGAAGATGACCGATTCCGGACCGTACTCCTTCTTGGCGGCGTTGAAGTTCTTGGCGATCTCGTCCAGGGCCTCATCCCAGCTGATTGGCTCGAACTTAC
>OIBI01000285.1_pt1 | contig 26905 bp, 20 predicted proteins | sample 1580951 | NCBI WGS metagenome assembly OIBI01 (sample SAMEA3882516, study PRJEB24775) | human gut metagenome | biome: human-associated habitat; feature: intestine environment; material: feces | place: Netherlands | collected 2009/2010 | reverse complement strand
GAACTTTTTGCATATTTTCCCTCACACCTTTGATGCTTACACTTTCCTCTTATCAATCCCGATGCCCGTACCGCCGAAATATTTTGCGGATTTTTCCAGCAGCCGCACCGACCCGCAGAATTTCCCATTTGCCACATGGGCGAAGCTCATGCGCGAGATCATCTCGGAAAAAAGCGCCGAGCTTATGGTAAACGCCCCATGCGGCGGCGTGTTCGAGCTAAGGTGCGCCATCGCCGAGCACCTTAGGGAGTTTCGCGGCATCGATGCCGACCCGAACTGCATCGTCGTCGGCGCCGGAACGGAGTACCTCTACGGGCTTCTCATCCAGCTTTTGGGGTTCGATAAGGTCTACGCGCTCGAAGATCCCGGCTATCGCAAAATTGCGCAGGTGTACGAGAGCTACGGCGTGCAGTACCGTTTCACGCCGATGGATAAAGAGGGGATAGACCCCAAAGCGCTCGAAAAAAGCGGCGCGGATATTCTGCACATTTCGCCGTCGCACCACTTCCCGACGGGCATCGTCACGCCCATCGCACGGCGTTACACGCTTCTCGATTGGGCCGCGCAGAGCGAAAACCGTTACATCATAGAGGACGATTACGATTCCGAGTTCCGCCTCACCGGCAAGCCTATCCCGGCGCTGCAAAGCATCGATTCCGCCGACCGCGTCATTTACATGAATACGTTTTCAAAAAGCCTTGCCAGCACCATCCGCATCAGCTACATGGTGCTGCCCACAGCGCTCGCCGAAGCATTTTACAAAAATCTTGGGTTCTACGCGTGCACGGTCTCGAACCTCGAGCAGTACACGCTCGCAAAATTCATTTCCGAGGGCTATTTTGAAAAGCACATCAACCGCATGCGCATCCGTTATAAGCAAAAAAAAGACCTCATCTTAAAAGAGATGAAGCGCTGCGGTTTGTTAAAGCTTGCAAAAATTGATGCCGAAGACGCCGGTCTGCATTTTCTCCTGCGTGTCTGCGGACCTGTGCCCGCTGAAAAGATTACCCGCCGCGCGGCGGAAAACGGCGTGCGCGTCACCGGGCTTTCGGCGTATTACCATACAGCGCCCGTAAACCCGCAGACCGCATTCGTCATCAGCTACTCCGAAATTCCCGACGCCTGCATCACCGAAGCCGTCAACCGCTTAGCTAAAGCCGTTACGGCTGCGGTGAAGGGGGAGAGATGATAAAACCCCGCCGCCCGCAAAGATAAGATTTTGTCTTTATGGGCGGTGGGGTTAGTGATATATTTCGCTTTGCAGAATATGAAATGAGCGCTGCCGTATTTGTGAAGTTTTCCGCGTATGCAGAAAGTGAAAGGAACTTCGCTCTTAACGCGCGCAGCGCAGCGCACTGCGAAGCAATTTCACGATAACCGAAGGTTGTTAGTTTACTCGCCGTAAGGCGAATTCCGTTGAAAAAAGACCATTGTCATTCGACAATGGTCTTTTTGGTGCAGGTAACAGGACTTGAACCTGCATGAACTTGCATTCATATGGACCTGAACCATACGCGTCTGCCAATTCCGCCATACCTGCATATTCTTTTTGCCGTCTCGTTTGACGGCTCAATTATTATAGCATGATGCAGCTGAATTGTCAACAGCTATTTTTTGACTTTTAAGAACTTTTTTCGTTTTCGGTCACGCGGTAGCACAGCGTCATCATGCTGTCGTTCAGATGCACGTTTTCCACGATCGTGTCCGGATAGCGCAGGGCAATATCGTAGTGGCTGAAATTCCAGTAGCTCTTGATGCCGATGTCATAAAGCAGCTCCACGACCGATTTCACGGCACTGTCCGGCACGCACAAAATCGCCATCAAGGGCGCGTTTTCCGAGCAGAAGCGGCGGATGCCCGCAGCGGGGAGTACGCGCAGGTCGGCAATCTGCTGGCCCACGACCTGTTCGCTGTTGTCAAAAATACCGATGAGATCAAATCCCGCGAAATTATAAGAAATGTGCGTCGCAATGGCCTTGCCCAAATTGCCTGCACCGATTAAAATGCACTTGTGTGCACGGTCCACACCCAAAATAGAGCCAATCTCCTCGCAAAGTTGGTGCACGCCGTAGCCGTAGCCCTGCTGGCCGTAGCCGCCGAAGCAGTTGAAATCCTGACGCACCTGCGAAGCCGTGAAGCCCATTTTTTCGGAAAGCTCCTTGGAGGAAATACGCGTCACCCCACGCTTGTCCAAGTGCCGCAAAAAGCGGTAGTAGCGCGGCAGACGCCGAATGACCGGCATGGAAATATACGGTTTCTTCTGCATATCATCACCTCGTTTGACAAAATTTTAGCACATCATAAAGACCTGTGCAAGTGTTTTTTATAAATAAGAAAAGAAAAACGGGCGGCCAGACCCTAAAAAGGAGGGAGGCCGCCCACGCTTTTCAAATCCATGTCGGGTTACAGAAGTTGCTCCAAACGATCGCGGATCGCGAGGAGGAAGCCCTCGGTGTCCACTTTCTTTGCATTCGGCAGGGTAGACATCGCCGCAAGGTCGCCGGTCATGATGCCGTCCTCTTCGATCGTCTGCAAGGTTGCCTTTTCAAGCTTGTCCGCAAAGGCGCTCAGCTCCGGCAGGTCGTCCAGCTCGCCGCGCTTACGCAGTGCGCCCGTCCACGCAAACAGTGTTGCGACGGAGTTTGTGGAGGTTGTTTCGCCCTTCAAATATTTGTAGTAGTGGCGCTGTACCGTGCCGTGCGCGGCTTCATACTCGTAAACGCCGTCCGGGGAGACGAGCACGGAGGTCATCATGGCAAGACTGCCGTACGCCGTCGCGATCATGTCGCTCATCACGTCGCCGTCGTAGTTTTTGCAGGCCCAAATGTAGCCGCCTTCACTGCGAATCACGCGCGCAATGGCGTCGTCGATCAGCGTGTAGAAGTATTCAATGCCGACTTTTTCAAACTTCTCTTTATATTCCGCGTCGTAAATTTCCTGGAAAATATCCTTAAAGCGGTGGTCGTAGGTCTTCGAAATCGTGTCTTTTGCCGCAAACCACAGGTCCTGCTTCATGCTCAGCGCGTAATTAAAGCAGGAGCGTGCAAAGCTTTCAATGCTCTTATCAATATTATGTAAACCTTGAATCACGCCCGGTGTTTTGAATTCGTGGATGGTCACGCGCTCCTCAGTGCCGTCCGCTTTCGTCACAACAAGCTCAGCCTTTGCGTTTTCCGGCACGCGCATCTCGACGTTCTTATACAGATCGCCGTACGCGTGACGCGCAATGGTAATCGGCTTTGTCCACGTCGGAATGTACGGCGTGATGCCCTTCAGCAAAATCGGCGTGCGGAACACCGTGCCGTCCAAAATGGCACGGATGGTACCGTTCGGCGATTTCCACATCTCTGTGAGGTTGTACTCCTTCACACGCGCGGCGTTTGGCGTAATGGTCGCACACTTTACAGCCACACCGTATTTTTTCGTTGCCTCGGCGGAATCAATCGTAACCTGATCTTTCGTCGCCTCGCGGTGCTCCAGACCAAGGTCATAATACTCCGTTTTCAGATCAACATAGGGGGTCAGCAAAATATCTTTGATCATTTTCCAGATGACGCGGGTCATCTCGTCGCCGTCCATTTCCACAAGCGGCGTTTTCATGGGGATCTTTGTAAAATCGGACATTTCAAAGCCTTACCTTTCTGCGGCTGCACCGCGAAGCTCCGTGTCACGGGGGGAGAATGTGACGCTGTTTCTATCATTATCGGATATTTCGCGAGAAAAGTCAATCGTAAATTGTGAATAAACTGCATGAAATTGCAGGAAATACAGTTAGACCCTGCAAAATGTGCATACTATGTATTTACAGGACATCGGCGGACATGTTTGCGCTTTGCCCTTGCAGGATGCGTAAAAGCGTGCTATACTGATATACGTGAAAGTTTGTGCCGCGTATGATTCCGCATTTTCTGTGAAAACTAAGCGCATCTTATTCAAAAGGAGCGCTGCGGCATGAAAAGCACAAAAAAACGCTCGTCTTTTTCCATGCAGGAAACGGACGAAGCCGAAGAAGAAAACGAAGACCTTTCCGACCGCCAGAAGCAGATCCGCGAGGGCGGCGCGGTCGTTACCAAAAACCGAAAGCACACCATCCAGTGCCTCACCGTCATCGGGCAGATTGAAGGGCATTACGTCGCACCGTCGCAGAACAAAACGACGAAGTACGAGCACGTGATCCCGCAGATCGTCTCCGTGGAGGAGGACCCGAACATCGACGGTCTGCTCATGATTTTAAACACGGTCGGCGGCGACGTGGAGGCCGGTCTTGCCATTGCAGAGCTTGTCGCCGGCATGCGCAAACCCACGGTGTCACTTGTTCTCGGCGGCGGACATTCCATCGGCGTGCCGCTTGCGGTGGCGGCAAAGCACTCGTTCATCGCGCCCTCGGCATCCATGACCATTCACCCGGTGCGCATGAGCGGCCTGATGCTTGGCGTGCCGCAGACGCTGGAGTATTTTCAGCGCATGCAGGACCGCATTACGAATTTCGTCACGGCAAATTCCGGCATTTCCTATGAGCGCTTTATGCAGCTCGCCATGAATACGCAGGAGCTCGTCATGGACGTGGGGACGGTGCTGGACGGCGATGAAGCCGTGGCAGAGGGGCTTATTGATACGCTCGGCAGCCTGCACGATGCCATGGATTGCCTCGACAAAATGATTGCCGCAGAGAAGAATAAGCAGCGTGCAAAGCCCAGAAAAGGCAAGAAATCACTCTAAAAACGGCATTTGCCGTTTACATAACTTTTTATTTATCGTATAATTATACCGATAAAACCGAACAAATCCAAATTATCCGCAGAAAAGGAGATTACATAATGTCTATTTTTGAAGCAATCATTCAAGGTATTGTACAGGGCGCAACAGAGTTTCTGCCCGTCTCAAGCAGCGGTCACTTGTCGCTTGCACAGCACATCATGGGTGTAAAGGTAGACAGCTTGCTGTTTGACATTCTTTTGCACCTCGGCACGCTCATCGCCGTATGTGCCGTCTATTATAAGCTCATCTGGCGGCTCATTAAGGCGTTTATTTCGCTCGTTGCAGACGTATTCCGCGGCAAATTCAAGTGGAAAGATATGGATCATGACCGCAGACTTTTGATGATGCTCATGATCGGCCTTATCCCGCTGTTCCTTTTGTTCCTGCCGGTTCCGGGCACGGGCATGAAGTTAAAAGATATTTCGGAGCTGTGGGCTTCAGATTCGACGATTTGGATCGAGGGCCTTGCGCTCCTCATGACAAGCGCTCTGCTGTTCCTCGGTATCCGTGCTTCCAAGGGTGCAAAGGTACATCACTTTACACGTAAGGATGGTAAAGTCGGCGAGATTCGCGGCCGCACAAAGTTCCACACGGCAGACGCTATTTGCGTCGGTATCACGCAGTGCGCGGCGGCGGTGTTCCCGGGCCTTTCGCGTTCCGGTTCCACCATGGCGGCAGGTCTTCTGCGCGGCATCAACCAGCAGGCAGCGCTCGATTATTCCTTCGTGCTCGGCATCCCGTCCATTTTGGCGGCGGCTGTGCTCACCATTAAAGATGCAATCGGTCAGCCGGTCGACATTGGCATCGGTGCAATGATTGCAGGCGTTGTTACGGCGGCTGTTGTCGGCTTCCTCGCCATCAAGCTGCTCAAGTGGATTGTCACCACGAACAAATTGCAGGTTTTCGCTTATTATACGCTGGTGCTCGGCGTTGTAACGCTCATCGTTTCCGTTATCGAAGCGGTCACGGGCACAAATCTTTTCACCGGCATGCCGCTTTGATCCGGTGATTTATAATCCGGAGGTTTATTTTGGCGGGTAAAAAACAAAGTACAGCAAAGGGCAGCGCTTCCAAAGCAAAAAGCGGTGCGAAGTCATCGGCTGCCAAAAACACCCGGAGCTCGGGTTCTAAGTCCAATACAAAATCGCGTGCGTCTTCCGCAAAAGGGAAGAGCACGTCTTCAAAACAGAGCGCACCCAGCGTAGAGCAGCTGCGCCAGCGCAACCAGACAGAAGCTATCCTCTGGTTCGGTGCAGCCATTTTAACGGCGTGCTTTGTACTCATTCCGGGCGGCAGCGTGTGGCTTATGGTGCACAACGTGCTGCGCGGCGTGTTCGGCGGCTGGGCTATCCTGCTTGCGGTGCTGATGGGGTATATCGCCGTCAGCAAAACGATGGAGCAGACCACCATACTGCGCGGCGGGCGCTTGGCGCTCATGGTCGTGATTGTCGTGCTGTTTTGCACGGCGGGGCATGTGTTTGGCAGCTTTTTCCCGAAGGAAAAGAGCTTTTTTAAGCTGGTTGGCATCTTATATATGCATGGCGTAGAGCAGGGCGGGGCCGGTCTTGTCGGCGGCCTTGTCGGCGAGCTGCTCGTCAAGTGCGCGGAAGTGCTTGGCGCACGCATTATCACGGGCGTGCTGCTGTTCGTCTCCGTGCTCATCTTTACGGGCACGTCGCTCGCGAGCTTTTTTAAAAAAATTGCAAAGCCGGCGGTCGTCATTCGCGACGTCGCGCGGCAGCGCAAGGAAGAGCGCCGCATTCTGGAAGAGGAGCGCGGTAATGCGGAGGAATCGCCGTTTGAAACGGTTTTGCCGCAGCACCCGGTGCGCTCTGTCCCGGAGGATGGTAAAATGGAATCGAAAAACAAAGGAAAGACGCCGCGCGTGTATTTGGAGCAGCTTTTCGGTGTGCGCCGCACGGAGCCGGATAACGACCCCGTAGTGCTGCACGATTACACCGAAAGCTCCGCACAGATCAACGCATTGATCGACGAAAACCGCCGTGTGCCGGATTTCTGCGTGCCCGGCTTAGAGCGTGAAGCACAGCCTGCGCAAAATGTGCAGCCGACCTATACGCCGTCGGTGCAGGCGGAAGTGCGCCCCGCGCCGCAGCCTGCTGAAACGCCGGAGACCCACGTGCCGGTGGAACGCGAAACGGTGGAAGCGCCGGTGATTATGCCGCCCGTTATGCAGACGGCAAAGCCGGAGCCTGCACCTGTGCAGCAGAGTGCGTATGTACAGCCTGCGCCGCAGCCGGCCGCACCGACAATCCTCGCGCCGGGATCGTCTCCGGTGATGCCCGCGCACAGCGCAGAAGCCGCCGCGGACGCGCAGAAGGCGACGGAAGAATTCATGAAAAAGAAGCTGGAAGCAGAACGCATGGAGACCCAGCCTGCGCAATCTGCACCGAAGGAGGAAGACAGCTCATATATTTTCCCACCGGTTACGATGCTCGCTTCCGGCAAAAAAGTAGATGCCGCCGTGGAGACCGAAGAGCTCCAGACAAACGGCAAGCTGCTGGTGGAAACACTGAAAAGCTTCGGTGTGCAAACCAAAATTCTCGATATTTGCCGCGGCCCGGCTGTTACGCGCTATGAATTGCAGCCTGCCGCCGGTGTGAAAATCAGCAAGATCACGAACCTCGCCGATGACCTTGCAATGAACCTTGCCGCGACGGGCGTGCGCATTGAGGCGCCGATCCCGGGCAAGGCGGCCGTCGGCATTGAGGTTCCGAACAAGGTGAAGACCATCGTACGCATGCGCGAGCTTGTGGAATCGAATAGCTTTGTGACTTCAAAAAGCCACTTGACCGTGGCGCTTGGCCGCGACATTGCCGGTCAGGTAACGGTGGCAGACCTCAGCAAAATGCCGCATATCCTCATTGCCGGTACGACCGGCTCCGGTAAATCCGTGTGCATCAACTCGCTTATCGTGAGCCTGCTGTATAAATCCGGCCCGGACGATGTGCGCTTTTTGATGATTGACCCAAAGGTCGTGGAGCTCGGCATTTATAACGGCATTCCACACCTATTGGTGCCGGTCGTCACCGACCCGCGAAAGGCGGCCGGTGCGCTGAACTGGGCCGTTACGGAAATGCTGAAGCGCTACAAAATTTTTGCCGAAAACAATGTGCGCGACTTAAAGGGCTACAACGCCCTCGCGCAGGCGAACAATTATCAGGACGAAAACGGACAGCCCATGCACAAAATGCCGCAGATCGTCATCATCATCGACGAGCTTTCCGACCTGATGATGGCCGCGCCGAACGAGGTGGAGGACGCGATCTGCCGCTTGGCGCAGATGGCGCGTGCCGCCGGCATGCACCTTGTGGTCGCAACGCAGCGCCCGTCCGTGGACGTTGTGACGGGCCTCATCAAGGCGAACATCCCGAGTCGTATCGCGTTTGCGGTGTCCTCTGCCATTGACTCCCGCACCATTTTGGACAGCGGCGGTGCGGAAAAGCTGCTCGGTCAGGGCGATATGCTGTTCTCGCCGGTCGGCGCGCAGAAGCCGCTGCGTATTCAGGGCTGCTTTGTCAGCGACAGCGAGATCGAATCCGTCGTGGATTTCGTGAAGAATTCGAGAAGCGTTATTTACGACGACTCCATTGCGCAGGAGATTGAGCGCAGCGCTGTGGAGGGCTCAAAATCGAGCGACAGCGGCAGCAATGACGATGAGGGCAGCGGTGACCCGATGATGAACGAAGCCATTAAGTGCGTTGTTGAAGCGGGCCAGGCCTCCACGTCGCTTTTGCAGCGCAGACTGCGTCTCGGCTACGCCCGCGCGGGCCGCCTCATCGATGAGATGGAACAGATGGGTATTGTGGGTCCGCACGAGGGCTCGAAGCCGCGCCAAGTACTCATCACCTATGCGCAGTGGCTGGAAATGAACATGCAAAAGCAGGATACCCCCGGTGATGCGTAACTCAAAGCGCGGTGCACGGGACGGCAGAAAGCTTGTGCGCACAGGCGCGTTGGTACTTGTTTTGCTTCTTTTGGCGTTCTGTTACACGCCGCCCGGACGGGCGATGTGGACGGAGATTAAACGTGCATGCGGCCTGCTGCCGTTTGCACAGAGCTTGCCCGATGCCGATTTGACGGTTTATGTCATCGACGTGGGCAAGGCGGATGCAATCTTAATCGAAACGCCGGAGGGCGCAGTGCTTTCGGACTGCGCGACAGCGGAGCAGGCGAAAACCGTGCTGCGCGTTTTAAAACAGCGAAACATTCAAAAGCTGCGCGCCGTGTGGATCTCGCACGCGGACAGCGACCACGTGGGCGGGCTGACGCAAATTTTGTGGGAGGTGCCCGCAGAGGAGGTGGTCACCTCCATGTACACGGAGCTGACCGGGCTGCCGGAAGATCAAACCGTGCGAACGGTAAGCGCCGGGGAGACGGTCTCTTACGGCGAGGCGGAATTTCGGGTGCTCGCGCCTTCAGAAGATTTAGAGAGCACGAATGAGAATTCGCTTGTGTATAAGCTTTGCTACAAGAAATTTTCCGTGCTATTCTGCGGTGATATTGAGGAGAAAGCGGAAAGACTGCTGCTGGATATGTATGGCGACACGCTGCGGGCGGATGTTTTGAAGGTGCCGCACCACGGCAGCGCTTCGGCGACAAGCGATGCATTGCTTGAAGCTGTGCAGCCGCAGTATGCGGTAATCTCCTCGGGCGAAGACAGAAATCTGCTCCCGCGAAACGAGACGCTGAAACGGCTCGCCGACCACGGCGTTAAAATTTTCCGCACGGACGAAAACGGCGGTATTGCGGTTTTGACGGACGGCGCTGAAACGAAAATTTACACGGAAAACGGGAAATAACCCGCTGCTATATAAAAGGTATTACGGAAAGGAACAGATGATATGAAACAAATCACCATCGACCGATTTGACGGTATTTACGCGATCTGCGAAGACAAGGACAAGGCGTTTTTCGCCGTTGAAACGAGCGAGCTGCCGCAGGGTGCAAAGGCCGGAGACGTGCTGAAGATTACCGATGACGGTGCGCTTTCCATCGACGTGGAGGAGACCGAGCGCCGCCGCGCACGCATTTTAGAGAAGCAGAAAAAGCTGATGGGGCTGTAAGAAGGGGCGGCTTATGGGAAGACTGAAATATATTTTTCACTGCATTCTGCACATGGATTATAAATCGCTGTTCGATACGGTGAAAACGGTGCATGAGGTGAGCGGCAAAAACCGTATTTGGCTGTTTTTTGACATCATCAAGTGCGGCTTTAAGTACGGTGCGGGCTACAAGGATTACCTTTTATGCGCGTTTTATGACCTGAATGACAAGCAACGTGCGACGTATGTGACGCGCGGCATCAATAACTCCATTGTAAAAAGCCTCAACGACCCCGCGTATTACCATATTTTTGATAATAAAAGCGAGTTTTACACGACGTTTGCGGAATATTTGCACCGCGAGTGGCTGCATTTTTCCAAGTGCACAAAAGAGCAGTTTTTGGACTTTATGCAGGACAAAGACGAGATCATCTGCAAGCCGGACGACGCTTCCTGCGGCGTGGGTGTGGAAAAGCTGAAAAAGGCCGACTACGCAACGCTCGACGCCATGTACGAGGACTTAAAGAAAAAGGGCGCGGACGTGATCGAAGAGGTTGTCATTCAGCACCCGGATATGAACCGCATCAACCCCGGATCCGTCAACACCATCCGCGTGTACACGGTGCTTTCCGACGGTGTGTCGAACGTGGTGTATGCGTGCATCCGCATGGGCAACAGCGACCGACCGGTGGATAACATCAATGCCGGCGGCATGTATTCGCCGATTGACCTCGAGACCGGCAAAATCGCGTGCGCGGCGTGCGACAAACAGCGCATCGTCTATGAGCGGCACCCGCGTTCGGGGTGCTTGCTCAAGGGCTACCAGATTCCGTACTGGGACAAGGTGATGGACATTTGCCGTGAAGCGGCACATAAGGTGCCGCAGATGGGCTACATCGGCTGGGACGTGGCAATCACAAAAGGCGGCCCGCTCTTTATTGAAGCGAACAACATGCCGGGTCATGACGCGTTCCCGCAGATGCCGTTGCAGGCGCCGGACAAGATCGGCATTTTGCCGGTGTTCCAAAAATATATCAAGGGTCTGTGATGACCGAGGCTGATTCTGTCTCTTTCGGGAAGGCGGAAAGGCGGCAGCAGAGCTTGCACAGGGCGCTTGCGGGGATCGTTAAAACGAACCAGATGAGCGAAAACGGCAGACAGATCTGGCCCATGATGTTGAGCGGCAGGGCGGAGTAATCCCACACATGCAGATGAAGCACGCGGTTTACGAGCAGGCCGAATAAAAATTCCACAACGGTTATGATGAGGGAGCCTATGGCGCAGCGCGCCGGAAGGCTTCTTCTTTTCATCTTTTCGCAGCATACGGCGTTGATGAGCAGCAGACAAACGCCGCCGGCAAGTGCCATGGAGGCGTGGGAATAGCCGCGCCACAGCACTTCCAAAAGGGGATAAAGGCCGCTGCCGGCGAGGAACAACAGACTGTTTTTGCGAACGGTACGGTTCATGGAAAACGACTCCTTTTTCATGACTTTCCTTTTCAGTATGCCCGCTTTTTGTACGCCTATTGCAAAAGAAGCAACAAAATCGAAATAAATAAGCATCAAAAAAGATACGCATGCTACTGTACAAAGCGGCGGAAACTGTGTATAATCAGTACAGACAGAAAGACAGAAAGGTCGGTTTCTTATGAAAAGAATTTTGGTTACGGGCGGCACAGGCTACATTGGCAGCCACACCTGCATTTCTCTCCTTGAAAAGGGCTACGATGTGACGATCGTGGATAACCTTGTAAACAGCAAGGCGCTGGTGGTAGACCGCATTGAAAATTTGAGCGGCAAAAAAGTGAAGTTCTTTGAAGCGGACGTGTGCGACGAAGACGCGCTGCGCAAGATCTTTGCGGAGGACGAGATTTTTGCCGTTATCCATTTTGCAGGCCTGAAGGCAGTCGGCGAATCCGTGCAGATTCCGTTGCGTTACTATGAAAACAACCTCATTTCGACTTTGAGCCTTTTGAAGGTGATGGCGGAGTTTAAGGTGAACAACTTTGTGTTCAGCTCCTCGGCGACGGTGTACGGCAACCCGGCTTCCGTGCCGATCCGTGAGGATTTCCCGCTTTCGACGACGAACCCCTACGGCACGACAAAGCTGATGATTGAGCGCATCTTGAAGGACTACGCGCACGCAAACCCGGATTTTAACCCGATCATCCTGCGCTACTTCAACCCGGTGGGCGCGCACAAGAGCGGCACCATCGGCGAAGACCCGAACGGCATCCCGAACAACCTTGTGCCGTACATCACGCAGGTGGCGGTGGGCAAGCTGCGCTGCCTCGGTGTTTTCGGCGACGACTACCCGACGAAGGACGGCACCGGCGTGCGCGATTACATTCATGTCGTCGACCTTGCAGAGGGCCATGTGGCGGCGCTCAAGAAATTCGACGATCCGCACTGCGGCGTGAAGATCTACAACCTCGGCACCGGTGTGGGTTACTCTGTGCTTGACATTGTGCACGCGTTTGAAAAGTGCGTCGGCCACAAGATTCCGTATGAGATCAAGCCGCGCCGCGCGGGCGACATCCCGGAGTGCTACGCAGACTGCACGAAGGCGTATGAGGAGCTCGGTTGGAAGGCGCAGAAGACGCTGGACGACATGTGTGCGGACTCCTGGCGTTGGCAGACGCAGAACCCGAACGGCTACAACGGCTGATGGCACGCTTCGTTTTAGCCTCGTCCTCCGTGAACCGCAAGGAGATTCTGGAACGCGCGGGCATCGAGTTTACGGTGATCGTCTCGAATGCCGATGAATCGAACGGGCCGAAGGCGCCGGATGCGCTTGTAAAGGAGCTTTCCCGCCGCAAACTGGAAGCGGTTTTGCCGAAGTGCGAAAGTGGCGATCTTGTAATCGCGGCGGACACGGTGGTGTACATCGACGGCGAAATTCTCGGCAAACCGAAAGACTTAGCGGATGCAAACCGTTTCATGCACCTGCTTTCCGGGCATGTGCACACGGTGTTTACCGGCGTGTGCATGGCGTATCATGACGAGCGTGTTTCGTTCAGTCAGGAGACGAAGGTAAAGTTCTATCCCCTGACAGAAAGCGAAATCGCGGCTTACGTGCAGAGCGGCGAGCCGATGGGCAAGGCCGGCGGCTACGGCATTCAGGGCCCGGCGGCGCTGTTCGTAGAGAGTATTGAGGGCGACTACAACAACATTTTCGGTCTGCCTGCGGCGCACGTGATGCAGGAAGCGAAAAAGCTTTTAAAGGCAGACAAAATATAAGACAGGCACGATCAGTCCTTTTCGGCGTATACTGGCGTATCGGAAAGGACTGATGATTTATGTACCGGTATCGCCGAAGACGGTATAAACGCGGACGTAAACGGCGCGTGTTGGCGTTTTTGCTGCTTGTTTTCGCTTTTGTGTTTGCCGAGCTGCGACTGCCCGCGATGAAAACGGAGCTGCGCACGGCAGCACTGACGGCGCACGCGCAAGGGTGCATCGCGAAAACGGTGCCGGAGTATCTGCCGCAGACCGTCTGCGAAAAGGACGGGGCAGAGACGGCGCTCTCTACATATGCGCTCGGCGTACTGGAAGCGGAGCTGACGGATGCTTTGCGGAAAAGCTTGAACGGCACGGCAAAGGCGTTTGTGCCGCTCGGAAATTTAACGGGGCTGATGCTTTTGAACGGGCGCGGGATGAAGATACCCGTGCGGTTTTCGGTGGAAAGTGCCGTTTCGGTGCGGTTTGAAAGTGTCTTGACGGGCGCGGGCATCAACCGCACGGCGTACCGAACGGTGCTGCATATTGAAGCGGTGCTGTTCACGGCGGAGCGAGACGGGGCGGAGCCTGTGACGGTGACGGCAGCATACCCCGTGTATGAAGCGGTGCTTGCGGGCGACGTGCCGCAGTACGGCGTGGTGCGCGCAGGATAAAAAATTGTGAATAGCCGTTGGATTTTCGCGCGCTTTGTGGTAAGATACTAACAAGTATCGAAATATCTTGAAATGACACGGAGTTTTAACTTATGACGCACGAACAGGCCCGGCAGCAGATTGACGCGCTGCGGGAACAGATCGAGTATCACAATAAAAAATACTATACCGAGGACGCGCCGGAGATCAGCGACTATGCGTACGACATGCTGTACCGCCGCTTGGAAAATCTGGAAGCGGCGTTCCCGGAGCTGAAAACAGAGGACTCGCCGACGAACCGCGTGGGCGCAGCGGGGTACAACACATTTGCGGAAGTGACGCACACCGTGCCGATGGAGAGCCTGCACGACTCGTTTTCCGAAGACGAGCTGCGCGACTTTGACCGCCGCGTGCGCGCCGTTGTGGACGACCCGGTGTATGTGGTAGAGCCGAAATTCGACGGCCTTTCCGTGGCGTTGGAATACGTGAACGGCGTATACACGCGCGGCTCTACGCGCGGCGACGGCATTACGGGCGAAGACGTGACGTTAAATATCGGTACAATCAAATCCGTACCGAAGACGCTCAAAGAGCCGCTGCCGTTTTTGGAGGTGCGCGGCGAGGTATATATGTCGGATGAAAGCTTTTTGCGGCTGTGCGAGCGGCAGGAGCTTTTGGAAGAAAAGCCGTTTAAAAACCCGCGCAACGCGGCGGCGGGGTCGCTTCGACAGAAAGACCCGAAGATTACGGCGCAGCGCACGCTGGATATTTTTGTTTTTAACATTCAGGTCATCGAGGGTGAGACCGTCACGACGCACGCGGACGCATTGAAGCGTTTGCACGAGCTTGGCTTTACGGTGTCGCCGCTTTATTGCCGCACGGGCGACATAGAGACGGTAATCGAGAAAATCCGCGAGATCGGCAACGAGCGCGGCACGTTCTCGTACCCGATTGACGGCGCTGTTGTAAAAGTGGACAGCTTCTCTCAGCGCGAGGCACTCGGAAGCACGGCGAAGTTCCCGCGCTGGGCGGAGGCGTACAAGTACCCGCCGGAGGAAAAAGAGACGACGCTCCTTGACATAGAAGTTGCTGTAGGGCGCACGGGTGTTTTGACGCCGACCGGCGTGTTTGAGCCGGTGTTCTTAGCCGGTACGACGGTCAGCCGCGCGACGCTGCACAACCAGGATTTCATCACGGAAAAGGATATCCGCATCGGCTCGCGCGTCATTATCCGAAAGGCGGGCGAGATCATCCCGGAGGTCGTTTCCGTGGTCTCGAACCCGGAGGATACCGTGCCGTACCGTTTGCCGGAAACGTGCCCTTCGTGCGGGGAAGTTATCACGCGTGTGGAGGGGGAAGCGGCAGCGCGCTGCACGAATCCGCAGTGCCCGGCACAGCTGATGCGCAACCTCATTCATTTTGCGTCGCGCGACGCGATGGACATTGACGGATTGGGACCGGCGGCGCTGGAACAGCTGAGCGCAGCGCTTCAGGTGCACTCGCCGGCTGATTTATACGACATTACGGCGCAGGAGCTTGAAACGCTTGATCGTTTCGGCAAAAAGAGCGCGGAAAACCTCGTTGCGGCGATCCAAAAATCGAAAGAAAACGATTTATCAAAGCTGCTGTTTGCGCTCGGCATTCCGCACATCGGCGCGAAGGCGGCAAAGCTGCTTGCTGGCGCGTTCGGAAATATGGATGCTTTGATTGCGGCGGACGAGGAGCGGATTGCGGCGATAGACGGCTTTGGCGGCATTATGGCGCAGGAGGTCTACGCATTTTTCAGAAGGCACTCGGCGATAGAGCTCATTGACCGGCTAAAAGCGGCGGGCGTGAACATGATGGCGGAAGCGGTCACGACGGACACGAAATTCCTCGGCAAGACGTTTGTGCTGACGGGTACGCTGCCGAATTTAAAGCGCACGGAGGCCGCAGCGCTGATTGAAAAGGCGGGCGGAAAGGTGAGCGGCTCGGTCTCGAAAAAGACGAGTTATGTTGTGGCGGGCGAAGAAGCCGGCAGCAAGCTTACGAAGGCGCAGACGCTGGGCATCCCCGTATTGACGGAAGCGGAGCTTTTGACGCTTTTAAACGGTGAGGACAACACGGAAAGGAACGAAGCATAATGGCAGAAGAAAGAAAAACGGACGAAGCGCTTGAAAAAGCCGTGGAGACCGATGAGGACATTGACCGCTATATCCGCGAGCTGACGGGAAAAGAAACGCCGAAGGACAAGGAGAAGAAGGCGGAAGAAAAGAAAGCGCCGGAAAAAGAAGAATTCCGCGTGACGAGCCAGATCGGCGAGGACGACTACAAGGCATTCATTTATTACTCTACGCTTGGGCGCTTTAAGTGGCTCATCCCGGCGTTTATCATCGTGCCGCTCGTGTTCTCGTTCCTCTTTGCGTTCAACGCGGGGCATTTTTACGTGGGCAATTTCATTTTATCGCTGCTTATCATGTATGTGGCGATTACGCTGATTGTTGTCATTCGCTGCACGCGCTGGCTTTCTAAAATTCGCAACAATAATCCTGCCGTGATGCACCTGACGGAGACGACGCTTATTTTCATGACGAACAGCGTCATCAACATGAAAAACGGCAACCGCATCAAGGTCGATTACAAGCACATGATCGACGTGGGCGAGAGCAGACAGCACTACATCATGTATTTTGATAACGGCAAATCCATGGTATTCAGAAAAGAAGACATGGAAAAGGAAACGTTGGAAAGGTTCCGCCCGTTTATCGAATCTAAAGTACATAAATTAAAATTTACACAGATGCTCAAAAAATAAACCGGGAGGTTTTTCAGCATGGTCATCGATTTAAAAACACTGTACGGCGCGGAAGCGACCGAGCAGCAGAAGCGTTATGAGGAGCTTTCCGCTTACTTTGCGGAGGAGTTCGGAGATGCTAATGCGCTTTCATATTTCAGTGCGCCGGGCAGAACCGAGGTGGGCGGCAACCACACCGACCACAACAACGGTAAGGTGCTGGCGGCGGCTGTGAATCTGGACGTTATTGCGGCGGTGAAGAAGACCGAGAACGGCGTGATCCGCCTGAAATCCGTCGGTTTCCCGATGGACACGGTCGATACGGCAGACCTTAACGTGCAGGAAGCGGAAAAGGAGCGCTCGGCGTCGCTCATCCGCGGCGTGTGCGCACGCTTAAAGGCGCTCGGCTATGAAGTGGGCGGCTTTGACGCGGTGACGACCTCAAGAGTTTTAAAGGGCTCCGGCCTTTCAAGCTCCGCGGCGTTTGAGGTGCTTGTGGTGACGATTTTAAGCCACCTGTATAATGACGACGCGATCGACCCCGTGGAGGCGGCACAGATCTCAAAATTTGCCGAAAACGTGTACTTCGGCAAGCCCTCCGGCTTACTCGACCAGATGGCGGCGAGTGTGGGCGGCTTTACGACGATGGACTTTAAAGACCTTTCCGCGCCGAAGATTGAGAAGATCGATTTTGACCTTGACCGTTACGGCTATGCGCTGTGCGTCGTCGATACGGGCGGAAACCATGCCGACCTGACCGGCGAATACGCAGCTATTCCGGCGGAGATGAAGCGCGTTGCGAAGGCGCTTGGCGGCGAAGTGCTGCGCGAGGTAAGCGAGGAGGAGTTTTATAAGAAAATTCCCGAGCTCAGAAAAGAAGTCGGCGACCGCGCGATTTTGCGTGCAATTCACTTCTTCGACGACAACCGTGTGGTGGATAAGGAAGTGGCAGCGCTGAAAGCGGGTGACTTTGAGACGTTCAAGCAGTGCGTGATTGCCTCGGGTTATTCCTCGGCGATGAATTTGCAAAATGTGTTCGCAGTTGTGAATCCGCAGGAGCAGGGCTTGTCCCTTGCGTTAGCGCTTATCGCGAAGATCCTCGGTGGCAAGGGCGCGTATCGCGTGCACGGCGGCGGCTTTGCCGGCACGGTGCAGGCGTATGTGCCGCTCGATATGCTGGACGCGTTCAAGGCAGAGATGCAGAGCGTGTTTGGCGAAAAGAGCTGCTATGTGCTCTCCGTGCGCAGCGCGGGCGGCACGAAAGTGACAATCGAATAAGTTTAACGGCGGCTTTGATTTTTAGAGCCGCCGTTTTTGCGTATTGCGGGAAATACGTGTTGCGAAATTGTAAATATTGGGAAACGGTGGATTTCGCCTTGCGAATCATGCCGATTTGTGGTATAGTATACTCTGTATCATTATGACAGCTTACCGCAGACAGCTTGTCTGCGTGCGATAAAGGAGAATGTTTTTTGAAGGATAAAGAAATCACTGTTACGGCAGACGAGCTGCAAAAGCAGAAGCTATACACGGCGGACGTTGCGGCGATCATGCAGGTGCGCGCGATGCACGGCACGCCGAAGGCGCTTGTGCGCACGTATGGCTGCCAGCAGAACGTGGCGGACGGCGAACGCATTAAGGGTATGCTCTCTGAAATGGGCTTTGAATTCACTGAAGATGAAGATGAAGCCGATTTTATTCTGTTCAACACCTGCGCCATTCGCGAGCACGCCGAAGACCGCGTGTTCGGCAACATCGGCGCGCTGAAAAACGTGAAACGCCGCAACCCGTCGCTGCTCATTGCCGTATGCGGCTGCATGATGGAACAGGAGCGCGTGGCGGAGCGCATTAAGGCGTCGTTCCCGTTTGTGAACATCGTGTTCGGCACGCACGTCATCCACCGACTGCCGGAGATGATGTACACCGCCGTAACCGACTCGAAGCGCGTTTTTTTGCGCGGGCATGAATCGAAAGAGATCATTGAAGGCCTGCCGGTGCGCCGCGACGGCAACACACGCGCGTGGGTGACCGTGATGTACGGCTGCGACAATTTCTGCTCGTACTGCATTGTGCCGTATGTGCGCGGCCGGGAAAAGAGCCGCCACCCGGACGCCATCGTCGCCGAGTGCCGCGAGCTCATTGAGCAGGGCTACAAAGAAATTACGCTGCTTGGACAGAACGTGAATTCCTACGGCAAGGGCCTGCCGGAGAAAGTGAATTTTTCGGAGCTTCTGCGCCGCATTGACGCGATTGACGGTGACTACCGTTTACGCTTTATGACCTCGCACCCGAAGGACGCGACGCACGAGCTGTTCGACACGATTGCGGAGAGCCGGCACATCTGCCACTACATCCACCTGCCGTGCCAGTCCGGCAGCAGCCGCGTGTTAAAGGCGATGAACCGCCACTACGACCGCGAAAAATATCTTGACCTCATCCGCTATGCGAAAGAGAAAATGCCCGATCTGTCGCTGACCTCCGACATTATCGTCGGCTTTCCGGGCGAGACGTATGAGGAGTTCTGCGAGACGCTGAGCCTCATCCGTGAGGTGGAGTTCACGTCGCTCTTTACGTTTATTTTCTCGCCGCGCCCCGGCACGAGAGCCGCCGAAATGGAAGACCCTGTCACGTACAAGGAGAAAACGCAGTGGTTCTCGGAGCTTTTGAAGACGCAGGAGGAGATCGCCGCAAAGCGCTGCGCTTCCATGGTGGGCAGCACGGAGCGTGTGCTCATTGAAGAGCGCAACGAGAAAAACGGTTTGCTCAGCGGTCGCACCGCAAGCAGCATCATTGTGGAATTCCCCGGCGAAGACGAATGGATCGGCGAATTCAAAAATGTAAAAGTGACCGAAGCGCGCAACTGGATTTTGCGCGGCGAATGTGTAGACTAAGCAAAACGGGTTTTGACCCATTGCTTTTTCAAAATACAATAAAATTTATAATTTATTTTAAGGAGCTATTACTATGGATATCATGAAACTGACAAGAGAACTCGGCCGCGCTTTGCAGCAGGACCAGACCTACATCAACATGAGCGTTGCGGAGCAGCAGTGCAACGAGGACGAAGCTTTGCAGAACGCCATCGGCGAATTCAACTTAAAGCGCATGGCCATCAACAACGAGGCGGGAAAGGAAGACCGCAGCGAGGAGCTTATCGAGCAGTACAACAAAGAACTGCGCGAGATTTACGGCAGAGTGATGCAGAACGAGCACATGGCGGCGTATCAGGCGGCAAAGAACGAGTTTGATGCGCTGATGCAGCGCGTGACGGGTGTGCTTTCCATGTGCGCGGAGGGTCAGGACCCGGATGGCTGCGATCCCGATGCCTGCGGCTGCACCGGCAGCTGTGCGACCTGCGGCGGTGGCTGCCACTAAGGCAGAATTTTGCAAAGTTTGCACGTGATCTGCTTGCATCTTTTCCGCCATACCGGTCGTAAAGCCCTTGACAGGCGCCAGCCTGCCTGCGGAATTTACTACGCAAGGCGTATACGCTCATGACGAAAAATCTGACGGCGCATCTCGCGCACCTACTTTACAAAAATCTGCCTTTGGCAGTAATTCACTTGTTGACTGAATCTTAACGATATGGAGGCCGGGCATGGCTGATTATTCCCCGATGATGAAACAGTACTTTGAAGTGAAGGAAAAGTACCCGAACACGCTCCTTTTCTTTCGCCTTGGGGACTTTTACGAGATGTTCTTTAACGATGCGAAAATCGCGTCGCGTGAGCTGGAGCTGACGCTGACAGGCCGTGACTGCGGCCAGGAGGAGCGCGCGCCGATGTGCGGCGTGCCGTTCCACAGCGCGGAGACGTATATCGCGCGGCTTGTGGCAAAGGGCTACAAGGTTGCCATCTGCGAGCAGATGGAAGACCCGGCGCTTGCAAAGGGCATCGTAAAGCGCAGCGTTATCCGCGTCATCACGCCCGGCACCGTTATGGAAAGCAGCATGCTCGACGAGGCGAAGAACAACTACATCGCTTCCGCGTATTATCAGGGTGATAAGGTGGGCATCTGCTTTGCGGATATTTCGACGGGCGAGCTGGAGGCGACGACGCTGACGGCGGAGAAGGGCGAGACGCTCTCCCGCGCGGTCATCGACGCGCTGTCACGATTTACGCCGCGCGAAATCCTCATCAACCCGGAATTTACCGATTTGACGGACGTGGCGAAATTCGTTTCCGATAAGCTTTCGGCGTCACTCGAGTGCATGGATTTTGCGGTTTACGAACCGCTGCACGCGGAAGAAACTGTGAAGGCGCAGTTTCACCCCGCAGTTTTGGAACGCTCCGACGTTTTGAATTTCCCGGAGATCACGGCGGCGCTGAGCGCTTTGCTCGAGTATCTTAGCCGCACACAAATCACGGGTTTGGAGCGCATGGAGGAAATTCGCATATATTCGCAGGCGAAGACGATGCGGCTTGATTTAAACACGCGCCGAAACCTTGAATTACTCGAGACGATGCGCAGCAAGGAGCGCCGCGGCTCGCTTTTGTGGGTGCTTGACAAGACCAAAACGGCGATGGGCAAGCGGCTTATCCGCACATGGCTCGAGCAGCCGCTTTTGAGCCCGGCGGGCATTACGCTGCGGCAAAACGCGGTGGAGGAGTTGTTTGAGAACCGCCCGCTTTTAGACGATGTGACCGAGGCGCTGACGGGCATTTTTGACCTGGAGCGCATTATGACGCGCGTGGTGTACGGCTCTGTAAACGGCAAAGACCTGCGTGCACTGTGGTCGGCGCTGACGCGCTTGCCGCAGCTGAAAGCGCTTTCTGCGACGTTTAAAGCGACGATGCTGCGCGACATCGACAGCCGCATGGATGTACTCTCCGATATTTGCGAACTCATCGACCGCGCCGTTGTGGAGGAGCCGCCGCACACGATCCGTGAGGGCGGCATTATCCGCGAGGGCTTCAACGCGGAGCTTGACGAAGTGAAAAGTGACATGACGAACGGCAAGCAGCTCATCGCCGAGCTGGAGGCGCGCGAGCGCGAAGCGACGGGCATTCCGAAACTGCGCGTGGGATATAACCGCGTGTTCGGGTATTACCTTGAAGTTTCGAACGCGTTTAAGGACAAGACGCCGGAGCACTACGTGCGCAAGCAGACGCTTGCAAACGGCGAGCGGTACATCACGCAGGAATTAAAGGAGCTTGAAAACCGCATTTTAGGTGCGCACGACCGTTCTATTGCACTTGAGGGCAAGCTGTTTGAAGAAGTGCGCAGGACGATTGCGGAGCAGCTGACCCGCGTGCAGGAGACGGCGAAGGCGATTGCGGAGCTGGATGTTTTGGCATCGTTTGCGGCGGTATCTGTGCGGAACGACTACACGCGCCCGACCATTACGGCGAACGGCAGGCTGTATTTAAAGGACAGCCGGCACCCGGTGGTGGAGGCGCTGCTGACGGGCAGCGCGCCGTTTGTGCCGAACGACCTTGAGATGGACCCGAACCAGAACCGTGTGTCTATCATTACGGGCCCGAACATGGCGGGTAAATCTACATATATGCGGCAGGTGGCGGTCATTGTCATCATGGCGCAAATCGGCTGCTTTGTGCCGGCGAGCGCGGCGGAGATCGGCATTGTGGACGGCATCTACACGCGCGTGGGCGCTTCTGACGACCTTGCGGCGGGGCAGTCCACGTTCATGGTGGAAATGGCCGAGGTGGCGGAAATTTTGAAGAGCGCCACGAAGGACAGCTTGCTGGTTTTAGATGAGATCGGCCGCGGCACCTCGACGTTTGACGGCATGAGCATTGCGCGGGCGGTCATCGAATACGTACACGACAAAAAGCTGTGTGGTGCGAAGACGCTGTTTGCGACGCATTACCACGAGCTGACGGAGCTGGAAGACCTTTTGCCCGGTGTGCAGAACTTCAGTATTGCGGTGAAAAAGCGCGGGGACGACATCACGTTCCTGCGGCGTATCGTGCGCGGCGGCGCGGACGACAGCTTCGGTATTGAGGTCGCGAAGCTCGCGGGCGTGCCGGACAAGGTGGTGCGGCGTGCGAAAGAGGTGTTAAAGAGCCTTGAGAGCGGCGAGATGGTGAAAAAACCGAAAAACGCCGTGAAAGTGCAGCAGGAGGAACCGATACAGCTGACGATGCTGACAAAGGACACGGAGGTTTTAAACCGCCTGAAAAGTCTGGACGTCAACACGCTGACGCCGATCGAATCCATGAACATTTTGTTTGAACTTGCAAATATGCTGAAATAAATTTAACGCGAAAGGAAGGTGCAGAAAATGCCGAAAATTCACGTTTTGGAAAAGCAGGTCGCGGAGCTGATCGCTGCCGGTGAGGTGGTGGAGCGTCCGTCTTCCGTCATTAAGGAGCTTGTGGAAAACTCCATTGACTCCGGCGCGTCGATTGTCACGGTGGAAATTCGCCGCGGCGGCGTGACGTATATCCGTGTGACGGATAACGGCTGCGGCATTGCGCGCGAGGACGTGGCGACGGCATTTCTGCGCCATGCAACGAGTAAGGTGCGCGAAAAGGACGACTTAGACGCGATTTTGACGCTCGGCTTCCGCGGTGAGGCGCTGGCGTCCATTTCGGCTGTGTCGCGCGTTGACCTCATCACGCGCACGGCGGACAGTTCAATCGGCACGCACTATTCCTCCGAGGGCGGCAGCGACGTGGAGATTGAAGACGCGGGCTGCCCACTTGGCACGACCATTACGGCGCGCGATCTGTTTTTTAACGTGCCGGCGCGTATGAAGTTTCTGAAGAAAGACACCGCAGAGGGCAACTCCGTGGCGGGATTGATGGACAAAATTGCGCTTTCGCATCCGGAAATCTCGTTCCGCCTCATTCGCGAGGGCAAGGAAGTGCTGCACACGCCGGGCGACGGCAAGCTGAACTCGGCGATCTATGCGGTGTTCGGCAAGGAGTTTTCCGGCGCTTTGCTGCCGGTGGACTACACCTTGGGCGGCATTCGCGTGCACGGGTATATCTCGTCGCCGATTGCGAGCCGACCGAACCGCAGCATGCAGAATTTCTTCATCAACGGGCGTTTTGTGCGCAGCCGCACGGCGTGTGTGGCGCTGGAGGAAGCGTACAAGGGCGCGATTATGGTGGGTAAATTTCCGGCATGCGTGCTGCACATCGAGCTGCCGTCGTCGGTCGTCGACGTGAACGTGCATCCGGCGAAGCTGGAGGTGCGCTTTGTGAACGAGCGTCCGGTGTTTGATGCGGTGTACCACGGGGTGAAATCCGCCGTGACGGCGAGCCGCGATATGAAGTCCGTTGACCTTGCGCAGCACGCAAGGCGGCCCGTCGACCCGTATAAGCCGGATGTGGTCGTAAAGCCGCAGCAGATGGTGCTGAATCAGCCGCCGAAAACGGAGACGGCGAAGCCGATGCCTGCGCCGGTCGTGAAGTCTGCGCCCGTTGTTATCAACACGAGCAAAAAAGAGGCGGAAGCGCCGTATGAGCCGCCCGTCGATATGCCGCCGATGCCGCATACGTTCTCGGACAGCGCAGAGCGGGAGGGAAAGCCGCAGCTTGAAAGTATTCGTACGTCGATCGAGCGCGTTTTGGAGGCGGAGCCGCAGCCGGTGACAAAGCCGGAAGTGATAACGGAAGAACCGCCCTTACCGCAGCCGCCCGAGACGGAGCCCGTGCCGCCGGCGTGGGAGGGAACACCCGTGCAGACGGAAGCGGTGCAGGAAAATCCGGAAAGCAACGCACAGCCGGAAACATACATTGTGCCGGAGACAGAGCGTGATTTACCCCGCATGGCGCATAAGGTGATCGGCGAGGCGTTTGACACGTATATCATCCTTGAATACGACGCGCAGACGCTGATGTTTATCGACAAGCACGCGGCGCACGAGCGCTTGCTGTACGAAAAGCTCAAACGGCGCGAAGAAGCTGCTATGGCGCAGACGCTGCTTGTGCCCGTGACGGTGACGATGGACAAAAACGAGTACACGGCGGTTTTGCAGAATTTGAGTGTTTTTGAGCAGGCGGGCTTTGACGTGGAGGATTTCGGCAGCGGTACCGTTTTGGTGCGCAGCGCGCCGCTTAATTTGAACGGTGCGGACATCAAGGACTCCGTGCTCGAAATGGCGGGATACCTTGAAGAAAACAAGACCGACGCGACGACGGAGCACATGGACTGGCTGTACCACAACATTGCGTGCCGCGCAGCCATTAAGGGTGGGAACGCCTCGAAAAAAGAAGAACTCATTGCACTTGCGGAAGAGCTGGAAGCGAACCCCGATGTGCGCTACTGCCCGCACGGCAGACCGATCTACGTGATGCTGAAAAAGCGAACGCTGGAAAAAGAATTCGGCAGAGTTTAACGGTTTGCTCACAAACACGGGCGAAAGTTGTGCTATTATAAAGTTATGTAAACAAAAGGAGGCGCCGGAATGACGGAAGTACAAGAGAAAATCAAGGTATTCGCGGTGTGCGGGCCGACAGCCTCCGGCAAGACCTCGCTTTCCGTAACACTTGCGAAAAAGCTCCATGCGGAGGTGGTTTCGTGTGATTCGATGCAGATTTATAGGGGCATGGAGATCGGCACGGCAAAGCCGACCGCGGACGAGATGCAGGGTGTGCCGCACCACCTGATGGGTTTTCAGGATCCCGCGGAGCCGTTCAGCGTGAGCGACTATGTGGCGCTTGCGGGAAAGGTGATCGAAGACATACATGCGCGTGGCAAAAACGTGTTGCTTGTCGGTGGCACGGGCTTATATGCGCGCTCGCTTTTAAAGGCGGTGCCGTTTACGGAAAACAGCCGTGACGATGAAATCCGCGGTAATTTGGAAGCGGAATTTGCGGCAGACGGCATTGAACCGCTTTATGCACGTTTAAAGGCGCTTGACCCCGAGGGGACCGAGGGTATCCATCCGAATAATACGCGTAGGGTCATCCGCGCGCTTGAATACTGCATGGTGACGGGCGAGCCGTTCTCGAAGCAGGCGAAGGACTCGAAAGCGGTGGAATCGCCGTATGACGGGAAAATGTTGGTGCTGTCTTTCAGAGACCGCGAGACGCTTTACGGGCGTATCAACCTGCGCGTGGAGCAGATGTTTGCAGACGGCCTATTAAAAGAAGCCGAGGATTATTTTAAGCGGTATGGCACGCCGGGGCAGACCTCCGTGCAGGCCATCGGCTACAAGGAGCTGTTCCCGTATTTTGAGGGGCAGTGCTCCTTAGACGAAGCAAAGGAAAATATAAAAAGGGAAACACGGCGCTATGCCAAGCGCCAATTGACGTGGTTCCGCCGGGAGGAAGATGCCGTGTGGCTTTTTGCGGATGATTTTGATGCCCCGGCAGACCTGATAAGCGCGGCAGAGGACATCGCCCGCGCGCATTTTGAAGACTGAAAGGAAGCCCCGCTATGGGAAGCAACACATTATTTCGTAAAATCAGTTCGATCGCCGTGGCGATTTTGCTTTTGATATATGTAGGCTACCAGATTTACAGAAGCCAATACACCGGATTTAAAACGGAAACGGCCATGTACGCTGACCTTTCCGCATCCATCGACACCACGGGCTTTATTATCCGCAATGAGGAGCTTGTGTACTCGCGGTACGACGGCGTTTTGAACTATACGCTCGACGACGGAGAGAAAACGGCGTTCGGCGGCACGGTAGCAGAGCTGTACCCCGCGGCGTCTAGCCGTGCTGGAGAATCCCACGGAGGTCGCGTCCTCGAACCCGAAGAACATCGGCAGCCAGATCAATAAAACGGTCACAGGGCTGCTTTCCGATTTGAAATCCGGTGCGTTTTCGTCGATCTCGAACGATAAAAACGACCTGTACCTCTTGATGGGCCAAAAGCAGATCGTGACGGGCGCGGAGGATTCCGCGAGCTATGTAGCGCACATTGAGAATTTGAAATCGGAGCGTGCAACGCTGGAGACGACGACCTCTTCAAGCACCGGCACGGTAACGTCGCCGGCTTCCGGTTATTTTATCCATACGGTGGACGGCTACGAAAACGCGGTGGACATCGACGACGTGGAGCAGCTGACCGTAAGCGATGTGCGTGCGCTGGAAGAAGGCGAAGCGGGCAGCAATGCGGACAGCACGGTCATCGGCAAGGTGGCAAAGGAATTCAACTGGTACATTGCGTGCATCATCGATGAAAACGACCTTGTGCGGCTTGACCGCACGACGAATGTGAAGGTGGAGATGCCGTTTGCGACGGCGGAGACAATCCCGGCCGAGGTCGTGAAGATCAATAGGGACGAAGCGAGCGGGGACGCAGTGGTCATTTTGAAGTGCTCTTACATGAACACAGACCTTGCCGCCGCGCGCAAAGAGCCGCTGCGCATCGATTTACAGTCGTATGCCGGTGTGCTCGTGAACGAAAAGGCCATCCACTTTGCGGATGTGACCGTGACGGATACGGACACGGACGGCAATGTGACGGAGCATGTGGAACAGAACGTGAAGGGTGTTTACATCAAGTCCGGCAGCCG
>OIBI01000266.1_pt1 | contig 28094 bp, 26 predicted proteins | sample 1580951 | NCBI WGS metagenome assembly OIBI01 (sample SAMEA3882516, study PRJEB24775) | human gut metagenome | biome: human-associated habitat; feature: intestine environment; material: feces | place: Netherlands | collected 2009/2010 | reverse complement strand
CTTTGACTTTGACCATTTCGACCCCAAGCAGCTGGTGGGCGTCATCAACCGATATGGCGTCACGACCTTCTGCGCCCCGCCGACCATCTATCGCTACCTGGTGCGAAAAGACATCCCGCCGATGCCGACCCTCCGCCATGCGGTGACGGCGGGGGAGAAGCTCCACCCGGAGATCTCCCGGCAGTTCACCCAGGCGACCGGGCTGGCGCTGGGGGAGGGGTATGGGCAGACCGAGACGACCCTGCTCCTGGCCCATTTCACCGGTTGGCCGGTGACGCCGGGTTCCATGGGGGTGGCCTCCCCCTATTACAACGTGAAGCTGCAAAACGCCGATGGGACCCCCACGCCCGTGGGGGAGATCGGCGAGGTAGTCGTGGTCCCGCCGGAGGACGGCAGCCGCCCTGCCGGCCTGTTCTCCGGCTATCTGGCCGACCCGGAACGCGATGCCCAGGCCTGGGCGGGGGGCGTGTATCACACCGGCGACGCAGCCTGGCAGACGGCGGACGGTTCCTACTGGTTTCATGGCCGATTTGATGATATAATCAAAACAGGCGGTTACCGGGTGGGGCCGGGGGAGATCGAAAGCGTCCTCATGGAGCACCCGGCCGTGTTGGAGTGCAGCGTCGTGGGGGTGCCCGATCCCCTGCGGGGCCAGGCGATCCAGGCTGTGGTGGTGCTCACCGCCGGTCAGGAGGCCGGGCCGACGCTGGAACGGGAGATCCGGGAATTCTGCAACCAGAAGCTTGCGGCCTACAAATGGGTGCGGCAAGTGAAGTTTGTGGAGGCCCTGCCCAAGACCATCAGCGGAAAGATCCGCAGGCACACCCTGCGTGTCCCATAACGCCAACGACAACCAGGCAGGAGGAATGGAACATGGCTGACCAGCCCAAGCACCGCAACACCCGCGAAGCATTGATCCAGGCCGGGATCAACGAGATCAACGAGTACGGCGTAGCAAACCTCTCCATGCGCCGCATCGCCAAGGCCTGCGGGGTCTCCCCCGGAGCGCCCTACAAGCATTTTTCCGACCGCAACGATTTCATCGCTGCCATCATCGAAGCAGTAAATCTCCAGTGGCGGGATTCCCAGCTCCAACTGTTGGAGACCTACGCCGGGGACAGCGCCAAGCAGATCGTGGAGATGAGCACGGGGTACGTCCGCTTTCTCATCGAAAACCCCCATCTGGCGGCGATCCTGACGCTGAAAGACGAGGAGTTTGACAACGTCTACCACCGCCTGCGGGGAGAGCTGAGCAGCCCCACCCAAAAGCTTATCCTGCAATACTGCCAGGAGCACGACATCGACCGCACCACCCGGCGGCGGCGGGTCTATGTCATCCGCGCCCTGATCTTTGGGGCCATCATCCAGTTTGACAGCGGGGAACTCATTTACAGCGAGGAGACGCTGCAAATGGTCCATGACTGCATCGCCAAGGCCCTGGTGGAAGCCTGATCCCAAACCAAAAAAGCTCTGGAACCGAACGAAGGTTCCAGAGCTTTTTTGGTTTGGAAATGATGTGGTTTGGCTAATCCACCATGTGAAACACCACGCCGGCCACGGCGGCCATGGCGATGAACCAGAGGGTGGAGAGGTTTTTGAGCTTGGGCAGGTTCATTGCCACGAGCATCACGGCGAAGAGAAGGATGGAGGGCCAGTGGAGCGTCAGGCCGTTTTCCGTGCTGAAGAGGGAGACGGCGCAGACGGAGAAGGCCGCCGCCGCGATGAGGCCCACGGAGGCCGGGCGCAGGGCGTAGAAGAGGCCCTGGACCTTGGGGTTCTGCCAGAGGGTGTTCATGATCTTCGACACCAGCAGGATGATGATAAAGGCCGGGGTGGTCAGCCCCAGGGGGGCGACGATGCCGCCGGGAAGCCCGGCGGTGATGTAGCCGACGTAGGTGGCCATGTTCACCCCGATGGGGCCGGGGGTGGCCTCGGAGATGGCGATCATCGTGGTCAGATCCGCCGTGGAGAACCAGGCGGTGCGCTGGGAGAGGTCAAAGAGGAACGGGACGGTGGCCATGCCGCCGCCCATGGAAAACATGCCGATGAGCAGAAACTCCCAGTAGAGACGAAGGAGCAAGACGATCATTGGAGGCGCTCCTTTCGTATTTTCTGGTAAGCCAGGCCGAAGCACCCGGCGCAGATGACCAGGATGGCCGGGGACAGGCCGACGAACGCCGCCAGCAGAAAGACCACCAGGAAGACCAGGAAAGCGGGCACGTCCAGAATGGCCTTCTTACCCAGCTTGATGGCGCTGTTGATGATGAGGGCGCACACGCAGGCCCGCACGCCGGTCAGAGCATACTGGACCCAGGGATTTTCCGCAAAGGACCAGAAGAAGGCGGAAATGACCAGCACGATGAGGATGGGCGGGAACAAAACCCCCAGGGTGGCAAAGACGGCACCCCGGAAGCCGTAGACCCGGTAGCCGCAGAAGGTCGCTGTGTTCACGGCAATGACGCCGGGGGTACACTGGGCCACGGCGGTGAGGTCGAGCAGTTGCTCATCCGTGAGCCACTTCTTCTTCAGGACCAGCTCCCGCTGAAAAAAGGGGAGCATGGCGTAGCCACCGCCGAAGCAGCTGGCGCTGATGCGGGCAAAGGAGAGAAAAAGTTCTAGGTTTTTGGGCATGGTTCCTCCTGGATCATTCACCGCACACGTCCAGGATGACTTGGGTGTAGATCATGGCGGCGGTGAGCAGGTCCGCGACGTTCACGCGCTCATCGGGGCCGTGGAGGTTGGAGACGAAGCCGGGCATACTGGCCCCGAAGGCCACGCCGCCGGGGATGCCGTGGACATAGGTCCCGCCGCCGATGGCGATGCAGTGGCTCTCCCGGCCGCTGTACAGCTCGTAGGCACAGGCCAGGGTCTGCAAAAAGGGGTCGGTGGCCGGGACGTGGTGGGGCGGGTCGATCTCGCCCTCCACGGTGAAACCGGCAGCCTGCAAGGCGGCCTCGGCGGGCAGGCGGACGGTGGCATCCGTGCCGCACAGGGGCGTGCGGCTGTCGAAGCGGCCCTCGCAGCCGGTGTCGGTCAGGGTCAGCATGGTGAAGGCCAGGGACAGACCGCCGGAAAGATCATCGCTCTGGGCCACGCCCAGAGCCTGGCCGATGTGGTCCCCGTGGGGGAAGAGACGGACCAGGTTTTGAATGGCCTGGGTGGAGGGGCAGTCCGCCAGGGGCAGGGCCGCCAGCAGGGTCAGCAGGGCGGTCTGGGCGTTGTGGCCCTCTTCGGGGGTGGAGCCGTGGGCGTTCTGGCCGCTGGCCTGGATGCGCACGCCGCCCTCGGCGGGGGCAACGGTATAAGAGATGGCGGCTTCCATGCCGAGCAAGGCAATGGCGGCGTTTACTTGCTCCGCCGTCAGGCCCAGCACGGTGGCCTGGGCCTTGGGGGGGACCATGTTCAGCCGGGGTCCGCCGGTAAAGGACGAGACGCGGGGGAGCGCCGCCTCCTGGGGCCAGGCGGCCCGGAAGGTCGGCTGATAGTGCCCCTTCTCGATGTTGATGATGGGAAAGTCTGCGTCGGGAGAGATGGTGGGGCGTAGGGGTGGCGGTCATAATACCAATGGATGTCCCGAAAGCCCGTCTCCTCGTCGGTCCCGGCGATGAGGCGGACGTTTTTCTTCAGGGAGAAGCCCAGATCTTTGACCGCCCGCATGGCCATCAGAGCGGCCAGGACAGGGCCCTTGTCATCGTCGGTGCCGCGGCCGTAGAGCAGGCCGTCCACCAGCTTCGGCTCGAAGGCCGAGGTCACGGTCCAGCCCTCGCCGGGGTCGACCACGTCCAGGTGGCCTAAGATATGCAGCTCTGTCTCCCGGTCGTTCAGATCGACGGCGCCCACATAGCCTTCTAAATTCTGGGCGGTCAGCCCCCATTCCCTTGCCAAGGCCACCAGCTCGTCCAGGGCGGCGGCAGGGCCGGGGCCAAAGGGCTGGCCGGGGGCGGCGGGGCCGAGGGTGCTGTCGATCCGCACCAGGCGGCAGACGGCTTGGATCAGTTCTTCCTGCCGGGCGTCGAAATAGGCCCGGATGGCAGACTGGATGTGTTCCATGATGGGTTCAGTCCTCCTTGTCCTTGGCAGAGGCCTTGTTGATCTTGCCATTGACTTCATCTAAGTATTTATAGACCGTATAGCGGGACACGCCCAGGTGGGAGGCGACGTAGGGCACGGCCCGGCGGTAGGAAAAGGCATCCATGCTGGAGAGGTATTCGATCACCCGCAGGCGGTCGGCCTTGTTCATCTCGCGGGCGGGCTTGCCCACCCGCAGGACGGCGCTGTCGAAAAGCTCGCTGATGCCGGTGTCCTTGGGCTTGTACAGGGCGCTGTGAAAATCCACCTCGGTGTGCATCAGGTCCAGCAGGACCCGGTTGGCATAGGCCAGGGGGGTGAAGTCATAGTTTATGCCAAAACCGAAGTGATAATCGTCGCCTTTGATGGAAAAGGTAGAACTTTTGGTCTGCTGTCCGCTGGGGGTCACAGCCAAGCTGTTTACCACGTCGTCGTCCAGATATAGGTCGCGCTCTGCGCCGGTCAGGTCCTGGGTGGAGCCGACAGTCCGTCCGGAGACGTGGCCATTGTAGATTGCCAGAATGGGGTGATGGGGGTCCTCTAAGTCATGGATGATGGTCTCACAATTGGAGCCAAACATTTCCGCGATGCCTCTGGCCATTTGGTCGAGCATATTGAAAGCTTCTTTACGAGTCATGGGATCACCTCTTACAATTTGTAGAAAAAACGAGAATATTAACACAAAATGCCCCTCCAAAAGGAAGGGCATTCTGAGAAACGCAGCTTAGTGCAGGAAGTTGAGGACCAGGGTGAGAACGATGAACACCAGAGCGACCCACTTGGTCCAGCGGGCTAGTTTGGCGTCGCCGGATTTGCCCTTGTTCTTGGACAGGAAGGAGTCGCTGGTGCCGGAGATCATACCCAGGCCGGAGTGCTTACCGGACTGACCCAGCACAAAGACGATGAGCACGACGCCGATGAGCACCTGAATGATAGAGAGAATGGTAACAGCCATAATTGATAGGATCCTTTCCTTTCCCCGGCGCCACCGAGCTGGCTGTGGACCGGGTGATTCTTTCCGCAGGGAAAGAGAAGCAATAAAATTCGGTTACATCGAATCATACCATAAGATGCTACGATTTGCAAGGGGGTTTGCTACAAAAAAGGGGAAAAACCCTGCAAAATCAAGGGCATATCACCACAAAGTGAAAAGCATTTTGGCCACTTCGGCGCGGGTGACGGAGGCGTTGGGGTCGAGCTTTCCGTTGGAACCGCCCACGACCTTCAGCTCCACGAGCGTGGCCACATGGTCCTTGGACCAACTGGGGACGGAAGCGGCGTCCGAGAAAGCGGTGAGGCTGGCCTGGGGGTAGCCCTGGGGCAGGATGCGGCCCAAAATGGTCATGGCCTCGGCGCGGGTGATGGAGGCCTTGGCGTTGGCCCGCAGGCTGCCGTCACCGGCCTTGCTGCCCTGCATGATGCCCTCGGCATAGAGGGCTTTCACGGCGTTCTCATCCCACTTGGGGATGGAGGCGGCGTCGGCATAGGGCAGGGAGACGCCGGCATAGCGGCTCAGGTCCAGGCCCAGCCAGTTGGCCGTCATCAGGGCGAAGTCGCCGCGGGTGATCTTCTGGTCAGGCAGGAAGTTGGTCTTCCCGTTTGCCGTGACCCCGGAGATGATGCCCTTGTCGTTCAGAGGGGTGGTGTAGGTGCTGGCCCAGTGCTTCTGCATATCGGCGAAGCGGGTGGCGGCGGTGCCGGAGATCGTGACGCTCTTCCGGGCCAAGTTGCCGCAGGCGTCGGAGACAGTCAGGCTGACCTGGTGGCTGCTGGTGCCCAGGGCGGGCAGGGTGGCGCTCAAGGTCCCGTTGGCCTTCCAGGTGAAGTCCACGGGCTGGCCGTCCAGGGTCAGGCTGACCTGCTTGGCGGTGAGGGAGCCGGAAATATCATCCAGGGTCGTGGCCGTGACAGCCTGCCCCCGGACCGTGAGGTCCATCGAGGGAGCGGTGCTGTCCCACTTGGCTTCGTTGGAGAAGACCACTTGGTCCAGCCAGGTGGTGCCGTGCTTCGAGGCGGCCACGGAGAAACCGGTAAAGGTTTTGGCGTTCTCCGGCACGGCGGCGGTGACCTGCTTCCAGCCGGAGAAGCTCAGGGTGGTCAGCGACTGGGTGACGGGGGTGCCGTCGGCATAGGCGAAGGCGGCGGAGACGATGGAGCCGGACTGATCGCCGTAGACCCACAGGGAGACGTAACGGTCCGTCTCAGCCAGCGTGCGAGGGGAGGAGAGGGCCACAGAAGCCCCGTCCTGATAGGCCAGCTTGAGGCTCTGCTTGCCGTATTTGACCTGGGCAGTGTCCAGGCTGACGGTGCCGCCCTTGGCGGTGAAGCCGGAGGTGGTGCCCTCGAAGCCGTCCAGCAGGGTGTAGCGGGTGGGGGCGCTGACGGAGACGGCGATGGTCACGGCGTAGCTGCCGGAGGAGACCTTGATCTTGCCGGTGGCGGTGTTGGGGCCGGCGGTGAATTTGCCGTCCTGGGTGATGCTGCCGATGGCCTCGTCTGCCGTCCAGGTGAAGCATCTGTCGCTGCCGGTGAGGCCAACGGAGCGGTAGGCCGCGGCGGCGGCCAGGTCCACGCTCTGGCCGGGGGCGAGGGTCAGGGTGGAGACGTTTTTCTTGGTGGCTTGGTTGGTGACGTAAATGGCGGTGGGCTGCAAGACGGTGATGTTCGTGCTGCCCTTCACGCCGCCGCTCTCGGCGGTCACGGTGTAGACCCCGGCCTTCTGCGGGGCGGTGAAGGTGCCGTCTGTGGTCACGGAGCCTTCGGCGGCGGACCAGGTGACGGCACCGGGCAGGCTGCTCATGGGCCACCAGCCGGTGTCTACGGCGGCGGCCACGCACTGGGTGGAAGCGCCGGGCATCAGGGTCAGGCTTTTGGGCGTGACGTAGAGGGAGCCGGCCTTGCCGGTGGCCTTCAGGTTGGAGACCAGGAAGATGGCGTTGGAGACCGAGCGAGGGGTCCCCTCCGAGGGGCTGTTTACGCTGGAGGACGTGCCGTAGTCAGGATAGGTGGAGACCAGGGTGGTCGAGCCGCCGCCGTCCAGCAGGACAGCGTTCCGGCAGCCCAGCTCCTTCAGGCGTTGGGCGACCATCTGGATGGTGGCTCCGATGCTCAGGCCCTTCTGGCGGCCGTCGATGGTGTAGAAGATCACGCTGCCGTCGGGCTTCACGCCCACGGCGGTGCGGGGGGCGGCGGTGCCGTCGGAGATGGCGGAGTCAACGACGCCGTCCCGCAAGATCCAATGCATGGCACCCACGGCATCGACCACCTTGTTCCAGCGGGTGTCCTCGCTGGAGATGGACAGGTCGACCGTATCGCCCACCTCCAGAGAGCGGATGGTCTCTTGCAGCCATTCCCCGGCCTTGTTCGAGATGGACATGACGAACTTGCCCTGGGGGATGCTGGTGGCCCCTTTGGCCTCAATGACCTCCTCCACGGTGCAGGAGACGGTGGTGCCGATCTTCAGCTCCTGGCCCTCGGTGTTGGGGGCCAGGATCACGTCCACGCCTGCCTGGGTGTTTTTGGTGGTGGAGGCGAAGTCGTCTGTGAAGAGGTAGAAGCCGTTGGCGGTGCGGATCTTGTTGATGTCCGCGATCTTCAGGTTGTTGCCCTTGAAGGCCGCCATCAGGGAGAGGTTAGGCGTGCCGATGACGGCGGAGCCGTCAGCGTTGAAGCCCAGGGCGTTTAAGTAAGAGGCGGAGGAGCGCAGCACGCCGTCCGTCACCACGAGGCCCAGGGGGTCGCCGGTGGCCATGACGAAGTAATCGCCGTTGATGCCGCTGAGGACTCGCTCCCCACCCCGCTCCAGGCCCTTGGCCATGGAGTAGACTGTCTGCTTGTCCACCACGTTGGAGCCGTAGCTCACCACGGGGGAGACGCTGGAGGAGGGGGTGTAGGTCACATAGTTTTCCGTCCGCAGGTCGGACTTAGAGGCCGACCACATGACCTCGCGGGTCAGGGTGGTCTGGTCGCAGATGTCTAAGGTGTAGGAATAGATGCGGCTGCCCAGGGCTTCCGAAGCCAGGGCCGAGGAGCACAGGGTCGCGGCCCCCAGGATCAGGGCGGCAGCGCGGCGCAGAAACGATTTCATAGGGGGTTCTCCTTTGTCGGGATGCGGGAACGCATCGGAGTTGGTTGGGTCGGGGCCAGTATAACATAATTTCCCAGGGGAGTAAAGGGAACGGCGGCGAAGCGAAACAGCCCCGCCCCTGCCGTTCTATTCTAAGAACGCAGGAGCGGGGCAAAATGGGACACAGAAATTCAAAAAAGATGCACAAAAATCAAAGACCGGATTTGGACACCTTGTCGCAGTGACTTAGTAATAGCCGGTGTAGTTATCGACGTAATAGTCCATGCTCACCAGTTCCGTGACCTTGGTGCCGTCCTTCAGGGTACCGGTGCAGTGGAGCTTGAGGGTGATGACGGGGTAGGTACCCTGGTGGGCGGTGACGGTTTCGGTGGCAGCGTCCTTGGCGGCGGTCTCATCGTAGCTGAGGTAGACCAGGGCGAAGGCATCGGGTAGGGTGACGGTCACGTCCTCCCGGCGGCTGATCTTGCGGCACTGCTCCTTGACCTTGGCGGGGGTGCTGTACTGCTCGATTTTGCAGGCGACGCCGTTGGCGGTGGCGGAGGTCACCTCAAAGTTGGTGTAGGTCTCCTTGCTGTCCTTGACGGCGGCGAAGGAGAAGACCAGCTTGTCCTTCTGGACGGTGACGCAGTCTTCCTTCCAGACGCAGCGGCTGTTGTTGTCCCGGATGCCCTGGGCGGCCAGGGTGTCGGCCAGGGTCTTGTCGCTGCCCTTTTCCTTGGCGCGCAGAGCCTGGGCGGAGACCCAGGCGACATCGCCCCGGAGGAAGGTCGTGGTGGCGGCGGAATAGACCTGGTTCGTGATGCCCAGCTTATCGGTGAGGGTCCAGGCGGAATCCCAGGCGAAGTCAGAGGCGGAATCGTAGCCCAAGGCCCGGAGGACCAGGGTCAGGTATTCCGTGGCGGAGAGGGTCTTGTCGGCGGAGAAGGTCGTCTCGCCGGTGCCGTTGGTCAGGCCCTTTTCATAGGCATAGCCGACATAGGGCTGGGCCCATTCGGGGACATCGGTGAAGGGGGTGGTCCACGTGCCCTCCAGAGCGGCCTTCTCCTGGCCCAGCAGACGCACCAGCATGGTCACGCCTTGGGCGCGGGTGGGGGCGTCGGAGAGGGAGAAGACGGGGAAGCCCTCTTTGTCGGTGTCGGTGCCTTGGAAGAGGCCCATGTGATAGAGGGTCCAGGCGGCGTTTTCCTGGTCGGCGTCGGTGGGGGCAGCCGCCAGAGCGGGGAGGGACAGGCTCAGGCACAGGACCAGAGCGAGGAAAAGGGACAGTGCTTTTTTCATGGGGGGTTCTCCTTGTTGTTGTGCGCGGGTCAGAACACACCTAAGTGTTCCAAGAGGATCTTGATGCCTAGGAGGATGAGGATACCGCCTCCCAGGGCTTTGGCATGGGCCTGCAATTTCTGGCCGCATAGGCTGCCCAGGGCCACGCCCAGGGCAGAGAGAACGAAGGTGGTCAAAGCGATCAAGCCTGCCGAGGGCAGAATGGCCACGTCCAGAAAGGCGAACGTGATGCCAACGGCCAGGGCGTCGATGCTGGTGGCGACGGCCAGGGGGAGCATGGCCCGCAGGTCCAGGGCGGCGCTGCTGTCTTCCGGCTCATCGGCGCGGGCCGTGCAGAGCATATTGCTCCCCAGCCAGCCCAGCAGAAGAAAGGCGACCCAGTGGTCAATGGTCGCGATCGACCGGGCAAACCCGGCCCCCAAGGCCCAGCCCGCCAAGGGCATAAGCCCCTGAAAGCCCCCGAACCAAAGGCCCACCCACAGGGCGCGGCCCAGGTCCAGCTTTCCCAGGGCCAGCCCCTTGCACAGGGCCACGGCCAGGGCATCCATCGACAGGCCCACCGCCAAAAGAAACAGTTCCGCAGTTCCCATACGCATCCCAGCCTTTCTGCCAGTCTTTCTGGGAGCAGTCTATGCAAGACCGGCAGGGGGAAGACCTGGCTTCCTCCTGCCGGATAGAGACGGGGTGCTTACTTGTTCAGCGTCTCCCAGGCGTTGGCCAGGAAGCTCTCGTCGTAGGTCTGGTCTGCGGGCAGGTCCTTGGTGATGCCGCCGGCTAGCTTGGTCAGGGTGATGGCAGCCTCATAGCCGGACTCGGTGTGGTAGCCGTCGGTGGTGTAGACGTGGTGCTCCTTGTCGTAGGAGGCGTCATACTGCAGCTCTTCCTCGGCGCCGTCGAACAGGGGCAGCAGGTTCTGGGCGATCTCCTCGGCGGAGGCGGTCTGCATCCACTGGATGGCCTTGGTCATGGCGTTCACAGCCTTCTGGACCAGTTCAGGGTTCTGGGCGATGAGGTCGTCAGAGGTCATGACGGTGAAGAGCTCATAGCTCTCGGAGCCGATGATCTTCTTGATGGTGGGACCGTCGGTGCCGTCGATGATGACCACGCCGCCGGCGTCGGTCAGCTTCTTGGCAGACCAGGGGTTGGTGGACACGGCCCCCTGGAGCTCACCGGCCTGGATGGCAGCGGCATAGCCGGCGCTGGCCATCTGGGTGATGGTCACGTCCTCGTCGGTGAAGCCGGCGTCGGCCATGCAGGCTCTGGCGAAGGTGTAGGGGCCGCTGTTGACGCTCAGACCGCCGGCGACCACGCCGCCCTTCAGGGACTCCAGCGTGCTGTACTGGCTGGTGGCACCGATGAGCTGATAGGGATACTTCTGGGTGGTGGAGAGCAGGATCTTCATGCCCTGGCCCCCCTCATTGACCATCAGGCTGGTCTCCACGCCCTTCAGGCAGAACTGGGCATCGCCGGACAGGACGGGGGCAGTGGCGTCGCCGCCCTTGATGGTTTGGAATTCCGCGTCCAGGCCTTCCTCTTTGAAATAACCCAGGGTCTGGGCCAGGTAGGCGGGGGCCCAGTGGTAGCCACGGACATCCTCCGTGAAGACGATCTTTTCCAGGTCGCCGGTGTTGGTGTCGGTGTTCTGGCCGTCGGTCTCGGCGGCAGACTGGCTGTCGTCGTTGGCGTCGCCGGGGTCGGTCTGGCCGCAGCCGGCCAGCAGGCCCAGAGATAAGACCATTGCGCAGGTCAGCAGCAGAGCAAGTAGCTTCTTCATGGGAATACTCCTTTTCTAAAAATAAATGTTTATCATAAGCCGTAAAAACGGACGATGATACAGGATGTAGGGGCGAGGGGTTCAGCCTCGCCAGCGCAGCAGCCGCCACTCCAGCAGGTGGACGACGGCGTCCAGGGCAATGATGAGCACCACCAACACCAGCACGCAGCAGAGCACACGGGTGGAGTTGAACACATCCCCCGCTGCCGAGAGCAGCCAGCCCATGCCCTTGGTGGAGCCGAGATATTCGCCCACGATGGCCCCGGAGAGGGACAGGCCCAGGCCGGTCCGCAGGCTGGTGAGCAGCCAGGGCAGGCAGGCGGGCCAGATCACTTTGGTGAGGAGCTGCCCTTGGCTGGCCCCCAGCAGGCGCACGCCGGACAGCAGGGCGGGGTCCACCCCCCGCACACCGGTGTAGAGGTTGAAGACGAAGATGAAAAAGACCATCAGGGCCGACATAATAACTTTGGACCGCAGGCCCAGGCCGAACCAGATGATGAACACCGGCCCCAAGGCCAGCTTAGGCAGACCGTTGAGCCCGGTGAGCAGGGGGGTGAGGGCGCGGCTGACTCTGGGCGCCAGCCCCAGGCCCAGCCCGGCCAGGGTGCCGAACAGCCCGCCGAAGAGCAGGCCCAGCCCGGCCTCCTGCAAGGTCACGGAGAGGTGCTTGGCCAGCAGACCGCTGGAAACCAGCTCCAAAAACTCCGCCCAGAGCGCACTGGGGCGGCTGAAAAAGTAATCGTTTACGTGCCCGGCGGCTGCGGCCCACTCCCACAGGCACAGGGCCAGCAACAGGCAGAGGACCGTCCAAACACCGGGGCTGAGACGGGATTTTTTCGGGGTCATAGGGCTTCCTCCTGGCGCAGCTGGGTCTCCAGATCCCGCCACAGGGTCTTTTCCAGCGCCACGAAGCGGGGGGAGAACTTTACGTCCATCACCCGCCGGGGGCGGGGCAGGTCGATGGGATACTCTCGGACCACCCGTCCGGGCCGGGCGCTCATCAGGACCACCCGGTCGGCCAACGTGATGGCCTCGGTCAGGTCGTGGGTGACGTAGAGGATGGTGCAGCCGGTGGCCTCCCAGACGGATAAAATATCGTCCTGGAGCTTTTGCCGGGTCAGGGCGTCCAGGGGGGCAAATGGCTCGTCCATCATCAGAATATCCGGGTCGATGGCCAGAACGCGGGCGATGGCAGCCCGCTTTTTCATGCCGCCGGAGAGTTCTCTGGGGTAGCTGTGCTCAAAGCCGGCCAGGCCCATCCGCGCCATGAGGGACCGGGCCGCCTCCTGCCGCTGGGCCTTGGGGACGCCCCGCAGCTCCATGGCCAGGGCCACGTTGTCCAGGACCGTCCGCCAGGGGAGAAGGGTGTCGGCCTGGGAGATGTAGCCCACGGAGGGCAGCACGCCCTTCACCGGCTGGCCCGCCAGCCGGACCTCCCCTGCGCAGGGGGTGACCTGGCCGGCCAACACGTTCAGCGCGGTGGTCTTGCCGCAGCCGGAGGGCCCCACCAGGGCCACCAGTTCCCCCTTTTCCACGGAGAGACTGAACCGGTCCAGGGCCACAAGGTCCGGGCGTTTTTTGGAGAGAGAAAAGCGAACGGAGACATTGGTCAGCTCCAACAAAGCCATGGGAGGACCTCCTTTCCGGGGCAGCAAGGTAAAGTACATCCATTATATGGAATCCACTGGTCATTGTCAACCAACTAAGTTGCTTGCTTGGGTCAAGTTTTCCAGTTGTTTCCTTATATAATATAAGGTATAAATTTCCAGTGATTTTCTGGAAATCAAAGGGGCGGGATCTAAAGAAGCGGGGTGTCGTGTTCCTGTTTCCAGAGCTCCACCTGCTCCTGGGTCATGCGGAGGAAGGCATTGGCCAGGGGGGAGCGCTCCGTCTCACGGGGGCAGAGCAGGCCGATCTCCCGGACATAGCCCTCTTTCAGCGGGAGCAGCTGGACCTGACGCCCTGGCAGACAGTCCCGCAGGGCCAGGCCAGGCAGCACAGCGATCCCCAGGCCCCGCTCCACCAGGGCCACCGCCATTTGGTTCTCCTGGGGCTGGAAGGCCAGATGGTCCGCCTTGGCGAAGGCTTCGTAGACCGGATGGGCTACGCTGTCCTGCTCGGCGCACTCGTTGGTGGGGATGAGAGATTGGTGTTCCGCCAGATCCAGCACGGCGGTCTTGCCCCGGAGGGCCAGGGGACTGTGCTTGCTGACCACCAGGTAGTAGGGGTCTTTGTATAGGGGGATCAGCTCCATGCCGGGGGGACATTTGGTGCCGTGGAAGCAGCAGTCTAAGCGGTGCTCCCGCAGGGCCAGCTCGCCCGTCAGGGGATTTTTTTCCGTTTCTAATTTCACAACGACTTTCGGGTAGGTCTTGGAGAAGACCTCCAGGATCTCCGGCATCCACTGGGCCGAGACCCCGGCGAAAATGCCCACCCGCAAAAGCTCCCATTGGCTCACACGGGCGGCCTCTTGCAGCTCGTCCTCCATGGCCTCGATCTTCCGCATGAGCTTGAGCAGGTCGCTGCCGGTCTCCGTGAGGGTGACCCCGCGCTGGTCCCGGTAAAAGAGCTTGACCCCCAAGTCGTTTTCGATGTTGTTGATGATGTAACCAAGGCTTGGCTGGGTGTAGCCCAGCACATGGGCAGCCCGGGTCATGCTGCCGCACTCGGCAGTTTTGATGACAGGCGCGTATTTTCCCATTCTCGCAGCCCCTCCTTTTCCTCCGTTCCACGTGTTTCCCCTGGATCAGTCAGGTGCCTGGACGTGTCTATCTCCTGCGCTCCGGCAGGGTCTAAGAGCTATCTTACCCCTTTCTCTGGCAGATTGCAAGAATATTCTGATAACAGTATAAAAGCTCTTTGTCTTTGGAACGGGCAGACAGGTGAAAAAATGGGCAGCGGAAGCAATGCATAAAATCTTTCATTTTGCAGGAAGTAGTTTCATGCAAAATTTTTTCTTGCACATCATTAAAGTTCTCAAGTTTACAGCTATCTGTGTATTTCGTATAATAATTTTCGGTTTCGCTCGACGGATTTTTAGCTTTTTTATTCGTTGGGCGGCTGGGGCAGAAGGGAGGAGAGATGCCCCGGTTTGTGAAAAATGATTCGTTTCCTGCACGAATCACGTTTGTCCCGGCTCCAATCGGGAGCGGGCATCAGAAGAAAAGAGGTAACGTAAATGAGTAATACCCCCGAAAAGAAGGGTGTCAGCGCCGTTGACTTTTTCTGCATCGGCTTTGGCGCTATCGTCGGCGTGGGCTGGGCCGTGGCCATCAATGGTTGGATGACCAGCTGCGGCGGCCCCATTCCCGCTGCTATCGGCTACATCGTGGCTCTGGTCATGATGGTGCCCATTGCCCTGTGCTACTGCGAGCTGGTCCCCATGCTCCCCGTGGCCGGCGGCGGCATGGCCTTTGCTTACAAGGCATTCAATGAGACAGTGTCTTTCATCTCCGGCTGGGCGGCGTTTGGCGCATTCGTGTCCATCATCCCCTGGGAAGCCATTCAGATCACCGACGTTCTGGGTTATCTGATCCCCGGCATCAAGACCGGTCCCATTTTGTACAAGGTGGCTGGTGAGCCCATCTATCTCATCACCATCATCATCGGCACGGTCGCCTCCCTGCTGCTGTTCGCCCTGAACATGCGTGGCCTGGCTGCCGCTGCTTCCGTTCAGAAGATCCTGTGCTTCATCCTGGTTGGTGCAGCTGTCATCGGTGCCATCGCCTCCCTGATCGGCGGCAACGCAGACAACTGGAAGCCCATCTATGACGTCACCGACCCCACCATCTACGGCAACCCCGCCGACGGTCTGAAGCAGGTCTCCCACAACAGCATGTTCGGCGGCATCCTGGCCATCCTGGCCTCCGCCCCCTTCTTCCTGGCTGGCTTCGAGACCATCCCCCAGGGCATCGAGGATGCCGGCGGCGATGTGGCCAGCGTGGGTAAGACCGTGGTGCTGTCCGTCGTCTTGGCCTGCGTGTTCTATGCCATCCTGCTGTTCTGCTTCGGCTACGCTTGGAAGTGGCAGGAGTTTGCACACATGTCCAACCCCTCCGCTGCTACCATGTTCAAGTCCCTGTATCCTGGGGCTGTGGGCGGTGTGCTGTACTGGCTCATCACCCTGGGCGCCATCGCCGGCCTGTTCACCACTTGGAACGGCTTCTTCATGGCTTCCGCCAGCCTGCTCATGGCCATGGGCCGCGGCAACCTGGTGCCCGGCGTCTTTGCCAAGCAGAATAAGAACGGCATCCCCGTTCCCGGCCTGCTGGTCTGCCTGCTGCTGTCCCTGATCGGCCCCTTCCTGGGCGCCGGCCTGATCGGCTCCATCACCTCCTTCTCGGCGGCGGCCTTCGTGCTGTCCTGGTGCATCACCTCCTTCTCGCTGATCCGTCTGCGGAAGATCGCACCCGATATGGAGCGTCCCTATAAGATCCCCGGCGGCGTGGCGATGGGTGGCTTCTCTGCCCTGATCACCACCGTGGTCTTCATCCTGCTCTTCGTGCCCAACAACCCCGTGTACATGGGCAAGACCGCAAGCATCATGTTTGTGGGCTGGATGGTCATCGGCTTTATCCTGTATGCCATCTCCGGCGTGCAGAGAAAGGCCATCTCCAAGGCCGATCGCGAAGCTGCGATGTTTGGTCACGCAACACACGAGGACTAATTCCATCCTCGCTCTCCTCAATATTTTATCTGGCGCGGTCCGGTTTGTTCGGACCGCGCCGGTTTTATGGGGGAAACCGGGCAAAGTGTGTCGATTGTGCTTGCTTTTTGTTTCTCCGTCTTGTAGAATGAAAGCCGCAGCTATTTTCCGGTGAAAGCGTTTCTCACTGCTTTCCTAGGGAAATCACGCTGTAAAACAGAGAAAAGAGAGTGATTTGTTTTGAACGAGATCCTGACGCGGATCGATGGCGTCGTGACCGCCATCAGCGGGGTATTGTATATGCCCTGGGTCCCCCTGTTCCTTATTGTGGCGGGCCTGTTTTTTACCTTCCGTACCAAGCTCATTCAGATCCGTCTGCTGCCCGAATCCCTGCGGGTGGTGATGGAAAAGCCCAAGAACTCCGAGGGCATTTCCTCCTTCGGGGCTTTGATGGTCTCCACGGCCTCGCGCGTGGGCACCGGCAACATCGTCGGCGTGTCCACGGCCATCTGCCTGGGCGGCTACGGTGCGGTGTTCTGGATGTGGATCACCGCCATCCTGGGCGGTGCCTCCGCTTTCATCGAGTCCACCCTGGCCCAGGTCTATAAGCGCAAGGACAAGAAGGGCCACAGCTACGGCGGCCCCTCCTACTACATGGAGTCTGCCCTGGGGCAGCGCTGGCTGGGCGTGATCTTCGCCGTCATCATCATCCTGACCTATGCCGTGGGCTACAACATGCTGGCTTCCTACAATCTCCAGTCTGCCTTTGCCGGGTTCTCCTTCTACGGTGACCACACGGCGTTTGTCATCGGGTTGATCCTGGCCATCCTGTTTGCCATCTGCGTGCTGGGCGGGGCGCACCGGCTGACCAAGGTCACCGGTGCTCTGGTCCCCATCATGGGTGTGTTCTATGTCATCATCGCCATCGTGGTCGTGGTGATGCACGCCAACCTCATCCCCGGCGTGTTTAAGAACATCTTTGTCAGCGCCTTTGACTTCCCCGCGATCTTCGGCGGCTTCACCGGCTCCTGCATGATGCAGGGCATCAAGCGCGGCCTGTACTCTAACGAGGCCGGTATGGGTTCTGCCCCCAACGCCGCTGCCACCGCCGACGTGTCCCACCCCGCCAAGCAGGGCCTGGTCCAGATGCTGTCCGTGTTCATCGACACGCTGCTCATCTGTACTGCCACCGCCCTCATGTGCCTGTGCTCCGGCGTGCTCCCCACCGAGGAGGCAGCAGGTGCGCCCTATGTTCAGGCGGCGCTGCAAAGCTCTCTGGGCAATTTCGGCCCGATCTTCATCGCTGTGTCCATGGCCCTGTTCGCCTTTACCACTCTGATCGGCAACTATTACTACTGCGAGGGCTGCCTGCGTTTCATCTTTAAGCGCACCCCCAGCCACGCCTTTATGACCGGCTTCCGTCTGATCGCCGCCGTCATCGTCCTGCTCGGCGCGATGCTGAGCATGAGCCTGGCCTGGGACACCGCTGACCTCTTCCAGGCCCTCATGGTCATCATCAACATCCCTGTCATTCTGATCCTGGGCAACACCGCCGTGAAGACCCTGAAGGACTACATGGCCCAACGGAAAGAGGGGAAGGACCCCCACTTCAAGGCTGCCAGCATTGGCCTGAAGCAGGAGACGGACTACTGGAACTGATGCCGGAAGAAACCGTTTCTGCCGGACCTTTCTGAACTTTAGTTCTTTTCGGCAAACTTTTGTTTTCGGATAGGTAAAGTTTCCCTCTGTGAGTGCTTGCCTTTTGTCCGATTTCCATGTATAATGATATCAAAACCGACAAAGCTGTGAGGAATGTCGTATGTATCAAGTCATTATCGTGGAAGACGACCCTATGGTCGCTGAGATCGACAAGCAATATGTAGAGCACAACAACAAAATGACCATCGCCGGGGTCTTTCAGAATGGTCAGGATGCGTTGGAGTTTGCCCGGAACAACCCCGTGGACCTCATCATGCTGGATTACTACATGCCTGTGATGGACGGCCGCACGTTTCTTGTGAAGCTGCGGGCCGAGGGGATCCTGGCCGATGTCATCATGGTCACGGCGGCCAGCGAGGCCCGTCACGTCAGTGAGCTGTATTCCTATGGCGTGTCGGACTACCTCATCAAGCCCTTTGACTACAACCGGTTCCAGTCCGCCCTGCAAAAGTTTGTGGCCCGCCGGGAAGCCTTTGCCGGGGACAAAGCCTTTAACCAGGAAGAGCTGGATAAGGTCATCTCCCCGGAGGGCCAGCGCAGCGGCCAGCTGGTGGACAAGGGCATCCATCCCGTTACCCTGGAGATCATCTGCTCCTTCCTGCGGGAACACAAGAGCGAGAAGCTCTCCATCGAGGACATTGCCAAAAACGTCTCCCTCTCCCGCGTGACCCTGCGGCGGTACATGAACTATCTCATCGACAAAAACAGCGTCATCGGCGGCGTGGACTACTCCACCGGTGGCCGCCCGTCCGCCGTGTATACTTACATCGGCAAATAATTACAGAGAACGAAAGAAACTCCCGTGGCCTCATACCATCGGGAGTTTCTTCTACATTTTTTTCGGATCAGAAAGGAGCACGCCCATGGAACCCCTCTACACCCGTTACATCCAGGAGACCTTCGGCCCCGACGGCCAGGTGACGGACTGGCACTACCACTACGAAGACAACTTTAATTACGCCTATGACATCATTGACACCATGGCCGCCGCCGAACCATGGCGCCTGGCCATGCTCTGGCGCAACGACCGCGGCGCAGAGCTCAAGCTGACCCTGGAAGACCTGTCCGTGATGAGCAATCGCATGGCGAACCTCTTCCGCAGCCACGGCCTCAAGCGGGGCGACGTGATCCTCACGGCCCTGCGCTCCCACTGGAGCTGGTGGATCGTGGCCCTGGCCGCCCACAAGCTGGGCCTGATCCTGGCACCCTGCTCCTATCTGCTGTCGGAACAGGACTTCCTCTACCGCATGACCAAGGCCAAGGCCAAGTGCGTGGTCACCTGCCGAGAGAACGGGGCCGATCGGCGCGTCCTGGCTGCGGCGGAACAGGCCGGGGTGTCCGTCCGCTTCGCCCTGGGGGGCGGCAGCGGGTATCTGGACCTGCTGGGCAACATGGACAAGCAGCCGGGGGTCCTCGGACGCATCCCCACCTCCGCCAAAGACCCGATCCTGCTGTATTTCACCTCCGGCACCACCGGCCAGCCCAAGGGTGTCCTGCACGACGGCGCTTACACCCTGAGCAACTACTGGGGGGCCAAGTATATGCAGGATATCCACCCAGGCTCCCTCCACTTTGCCACCGGCGACACCGGCTGGGAGGTGGTCTGCGGCACCAAGTTCTACGGCCAGTGGATGCTGGGCGGGGCGCTGCTGGTGTATGACTACGACCGCTTCCCCCCGGAAAAGGTCTTGGAGACGCTGCAAGAGACAAAAGTCACAGGCATGATGGCCCAGCCGACCGTCTACCGGATGCTGACCAAAGTGGGCATGGACAAGTATGACCTGTCTTCCATCACCAACTATGCAGTCGGCGGCGAGAAGCTCCTGCCGGACCTGGCGAAGGTGGTGCAGGAGCAGACAGGACAGCCCCTCTACGAGGGCTATGCTCAGTCGGAGACCAATCTCATCGCCGCCGCCTCGAAAGCGTTTGGCCGCCGGGAGGGGTCCATGGGGAAAATTTTGCCCAAGTACCACGTCGAAATTTTGAAGGAAGACGGCAGCTTTGCTGCGCCCGGAGAAGTGGGGGAGATCGTGATCATTGCCGACGGCGGCCAGCGCCCCAACGGCATGATGACTGGCTATCTGAACGACGAGGAGGCCACCCGCCGCCTGTGGGACGGAGATATTTTCCACACCTGCGACCTGGGGAGCCGGGATGCCGACGGCTTCCTCTTTTACCAGGGCCGGAACGACTCGATCATCAAGACCAAGGGCTACCGGGTCAGCCCCGTGGAGATCGAAGACGCCCTGTCCCTCCACCCTGCTGTGGCGGAATGTCTGGCCGTGGGAGAGCCGGACCCGGACCTGGGGCAGAAGGTGAAGGTCTACGTCCACCTGAACCAGGGCTATGCCCCCGGCGATGCCTTGCGGGACGAGCTGATGGCCTTCCACAACAACGCCTGCGCGGGCTTTAAGAAGATCCGGGAGCTGGAATTTGTGGGGCCGCTGCGTCGGAATCCCAACGGAAAAGTCATTCGGGGACAGTTTGCGAAGACCCCAACAAAAATTTAATACCAGCATAGGGCTTCTCAATTTTACAAATCCCCTGGGAGTGGAGTATACTGCATGGGTCAGGCCAAGAGGCCCGGCCCATGCGGGCTTTCCTCCGCGTTACCTCTCCGGGAAAGCGCCGCGTTTCTGTCCGTCCGTCTTCTTCCAGGCAGAGCCGCAGGACCCTCCAGGACGGGAGGGTAGGCATTGGTGGGCCGCGTCTTTTTTCTTGCCCTGAGTACTCATGCAGGGAGCAGCTGTCATAGGGGACGGCTGCTTCTTTTTGCGTTTTGACTTCCAAATCTTTCTAAATTGAAAATTTTGTAAAACAAGATAAAATTGTTGCTAATATCCCTTGACAGGTTCTCTTGCTCCTGGTAATCTAGTCCTGGATATTACATAACAAGGAGGCAAAAATTATGTCTTTTGCCGTTGTCACCGATTCTCTGGCCGGTCTGCCCCTGGAGGAAGTGGCCAGCCGGGGGCTGGTGGTCATTCCATTGTCTTACTATATGAACGGAGAGGAACACACCTGTCAGGCCCCCGAAGAGTACGACAGCGCTGCCTTCTTCCGGGCGATGAAGCAGCGGGTGGAGGTCAAGACCTCCATGATCCCGCCCCAGCGGTTTGCAGAATACTGGGAGCCGCTGCTGCAATCTGACCTGGACATTCTCTTCCTGAGTGCTTCGTCCGGCATTTCGTCGAGCTACCAGTCGGCCAGCATCGCCGCCCAGCAGCTGGAGGAGAGCTACCCGGAGCGGAAGATCCGCGTGGTCGATACGCTCTCTTCTACGTTAGGGGAGGGCCTCCTGGTCCTGCGGGCCTTTGCGCTGCGGGAGAAGGGCATGAGCCTGGACGAGACGGCCGACACCATTCTCTCTCTCCGCCCCTATATCGCCCACTACTTTACCGTAGACGACCTGCTCTACATCAGCCGCGGCGGGCGCGTCTCCGGGGCCAAGGCTCTGCTGGGCACCGTGCTGGGCATCAAGCCCCTGCTCAAGGGCGACGAGCACGGCCATATCGTGATGAACGGCAAGGTCCGGGGCCGGGCGGCCTCCATCAAGGCCCTGGCGGAGAAGTTTGACAAGATTGCCCGCTATCCGGGGGATCAGACCGTTTTCATCGCCCACGGTGACTGCCGGCAGGACGCGGAGACGCTGGCGAAGCTGATCCAGGAGAAGAACCCGCCGAAAAAGATCATCATCACCCCCTTCGACCCCACCAACGGCGCCCACGCCGGACCGGGTTCGCTGGCGATCTTTTTTGAAGGCGACGAGCACGCCCGCCAGCACTAAAGAACGCATAAAAAACTGCCGTCCCCAGCGATGGGAGACGGCAGTTTTTGCGTGGTTGATCGTTTCCTGTTACAGCAGCCCCAGGCGGCCCAGGACGGCGGCCAGCTCGTCGCGCTTGACGGGGCGCTCCGGGCCTTCGCCGTTCATGACGCCGGTCTGGGCCGCTTTGGCCCAGTGGCCTTCTTTTTCGCTCCAATCCGGCTCGGCTTGGCTTGCGGCGTGGCGCAGGGCCTTTTCCAACAGCGTGTAGGCCTGGGCGTCGGTCAGTTCTTTGAAAAGCTTGTCAAAGTCCATGTCTTCTTCCTCCTCCTTTGGCTTGGGTGTGGGCGCGGGCTTGGCGGCCGGGCGCTGCACCACGAAATAATACTTCACTTGGCGCTTGAATACACTGTAATCGCCCTGGGTGCGGACGGCGCGGGTGCTGGCCGGGTCGTTGATCGACACGACGTTGCCGCTGATGTTCCAGACCAACACGAAATGGCCGGAAGACGTCCAAAGCCCGCGCCCCATGCAGGCGATCACGAGATCGCCCCGGTCCACGGCGGCCTTGGCCTGGGTGTGGTAGGGGCTGTCGGGCTTGCCGTACAGGGTCACGCCGTTGAGCATCTTGCAGGTCAGGCCGAAGCGCTTGGCCGCCGGGGCAAAATAGCCGTAATAGGTTCCCTGGTGCGGGGCCTTGTAGCCGTGGGCCAAGGCCCAGGCACATTCGCTTTTGGGCGTGATCTTGGGGTCGACCCAGGTCGCCAGGACCATGGCCAGGGCCGTTGGTCCGCAGCCGGAGACGGCGATGTTGGTCTTCTCGCCGCGGGCCGAGTAGTCCAGGGCCCCCCACCGGGGGTCCGTCTGGAGATAGCTGACGGGTCGGGGGTTCATGGCTGGTCCTCCTCGTTGCTGGTTTTCTGGTCCTGGGTTCTCTTGGTGAAGAAATAGGTGATAATGGCCCCGTAGGCGGTGCAGAATAAGCTCTGGGCCTCCGGGTTGGGATCAACGGGGGCGAAAAGCAGGGCGATCATCGCCCCGGTCATGGCCAAGGTCACGAGGCTCTTGACGTCGATCAGCTGTAAGAGCTGTTTCATGTGGGTCCTCTCCTCTCTCTGTTTTTCGGGCGGCTCACTGGTCGTGGGCCCGCAGGTTCAAGCTTTTTTCGATCTTGTCGATGGCCTCCCGCACCGGGCCGTTGCAGCCCTGCTCGGCCATGCCTTTGAGGCAGGCCAGCACGCCGTAAGTCAGCAGCGTGTTCTCCTTGCGGATGGCCTTCAGTTCTTCGTCCTGCTCCTTTTGGCGCAGGGTCCAGCGGTACACTCGGTTATAGGTGGTCAGCAGCAACAGCAGCGCCGAGAGCACCCCGCCGGCGGTGATGATGCTTTGCCAGGTCAGCTCCATGGTGGTTTTCCTCCTTTCTCCCTTTATCCGTTGGGAATGGGACAGGGGGGAAGTTGCACGTGTTCGTGCAACTCCAAATGGGTTTCTCCCCATTGCACAAACCGACCGCGCCGGACGCAAACATCTCTTGCTAATTTGGGGTGGATATGATATGCTAAAAAACAACCAAAGCGCATGACATCTGCTGCGGGAATGCCGCGCGGAAGGGGAGAGCACCGTGAAAACAGCCATCGTTACCGACACCAACAGCGGCATCACCGCCCAAATGGCACGGGAAATGGGGATCTACCTCATCCCGATGCCCTTTTTTATCGACGGATCGACGTATTACGAAGGGGAGACCTGCACCCCTGACTTCTTCTTCCGACACCTCAAGGCCAAGGCCGAGGTGAGTACCTCCCAGCCCTCGCCGGAGGTCATCACGTCTCTGTGGGCCAGCCTCCTGGAGACCCACGACGCGGTCCTGCATTTTCCTATGACGGCCGGGCTCAGCGGCTCCTGTGAGACCGCCAAGGCCCTGGCACAGGAATTTGACGGCCGGGTGTTGGTGGTGGATGACCACCGCATCTCTGTCACCCTGGCCCAGTCCATCCGCAACGCCCTGACCCTGCTGGCCCAGGGCAAGACGGCCCAGGAGGTTCGGGGCATCTTAGAGGCGGAAAAAGATGCCTCCAGCATCTACATTGCGGTGAACACCTTGGAATACCTCAAAAAAAGCGGCCGCGTGACGGCAGCCGGAGCGGCCATGGCCGCCGTGCTGCACATCAAGCCCGTGCTGCAGATCCAGGGCGGCAAATTGGACGCCTATAAAAAAGTCCGAGGGATGCTCCAGGCGAAAAAGACCCTCTTGGACGCCCTCCGCCACGACCTGGCCACCCGCTTTGCGGGCATGAAAATGGCCGTCTTCTCCGGCTACTCCGGCGCGGACCCCGACCTTGGGAAGGCCTGGCAGCGGGAGGTCCAGGCGGCCTTCCCCGACCAGCTGGTGGAGCTGATCTCCCTGCCCCTGAGCATCTGCTGCCACATCGGTGACGGGGCCTTGGGCGTGGCTTGTGCGAAAGTTTGGTGATCGTCTTTCTTCGTCCCGGCGAGGCTTCGCCGGGACGTTTTTTGTTCGGAGCAGGGAAAGCGACGGCTTTCCCTATCCTTAGACTATGCAGAGATAGGATAAACGTGCATTATTATGGTAGTACGTTTTAATTTATACAACGTTTTAAAAGCCTTCCCCCTCGGGGAAGGCTTTGGGCGTGCCTACCATTTTAATAAAGTCTTAAGATTTTCCCCATTCTTTTTTCAGGAATCGCTGTTATAATAGGCACTGTAAAAAGAAACCCGTTCCGGGTTCGGGTTTTTCGGGAGATCCTGAAGGATACGCTCATTCACCCCAACAAGGAGGAATACACCATGAAAAAGCGCAATCGTATCACCGTATGTCTGGTGGCTGGCGTGCTGATCCTGGCGGTGTCTGCCGGGGCTGCTTTTGGCAGCGTCAACGGTTACAGCACCTACAAGGAAGCCGTCAAGGCCCTGGCCCTCAAGACCGATAACGTCACCATGCAGGGCAGCATGAAGGCCACCCTGGACGGCAAAGAGTTTGTCAGCATGACCGGAGAAATGGCCATCGACGGCAAGAACAAGTCCAGCCATGTCATCACCAGCGAATTCGGCGGCCAGAAGGAGGAGCGGTATGACACAACCCTCGGCAACACCGAAACCTGGTTCAACGCCGACAGCAAGTATTACAGCCAGTACACCTTCCAAACGGACGACACGACCGAGAAGACCAGCGGCCTGCTGGGGATCTCTACGGACGACGAAATGACCAACCGGATGGTCAACTTCATGGAGATCGCCGCCGACACCGTCATGGGCGACCTGAAGAACAACTTTGTCCAGCTGGGCAAGGACGGCGACAAGACCCAGTACCAGATCGAGATCAGCAAGGACCAGGTGCCTTCTCTTGTGAACGCCGGTCTGTCCCTCTTCGCCTACTCCATGACTGCTGACGAGGGCACCGACTGGGGTGTTTACTATGAGGACTATCGTGCGTCTATGCTGAACGCCTATGAGAAGCTCAGCGGCAACAAGCTCTCTGAGGAGTTCCGCAACGGCTACCTCCGGGAGGACGACACCGCCGACAGCGCGGCTTACGACGCCTGGTGCGACCAGAACGAAAAGCAGATCCAGAAGATTGTGGAGTATCTGAGCGAGAAGGACTGGGAGAGACAGTACTATGACCAGCTCGACCAGAAGCAGGGCGGCATCGTCTTCGTGAAGACCGATGGCACTTCCGTCTATTACAAGGACTATAAGTCCTACGCCAAGGCCAACCCCAAGATGGTCGAGGATGAGCTGAGCAGCTATACCGGCCAGGACATGATCCTGAAGACCGCACAGTGCAAGTTTGGCGTGGACAAAAACGGCAACCTGACCAACAACACCCTCACCGCCACCTTCACCACCACCGACCAGGACGGCAAGAACCACGAGCTGGTCGTCACCGCTGACGTCACCCTTTCCAACTACGGCACCACCACCGTCCAGAAGCTGGACACCGGGGACCGCACGAAGATGCCGGAACCCGACGCGGAAAATAGCGGAGACGCCGTTTGCAGCTACAACGACTGAGCACCTTTTTCCGAAGTTCTCTCTCAAACAGAAACCCAACGGGTACACCCCGGAGGCCTACGGGCCTTCGGGGTCGTCCCGCCTGTATTGCCTGACTGAAAGGAGCACGACAGTTTGGATACCGTTCTTTCTCTGGACCATGTTTCCAAGGTCTATCACAACGGCCGGGGGGCCAAAAACATCAGCTTTTCCGTGGCGCGGGGGCAAGTGGTGGGCCTGCTCGGCCCCAACGGCTCCGGCAAGACCACCATCATGAAGTCCATTACGGGCCTCTCCCAGCCCAGCGAGGGGAGCATCACCGTTTTCGGCGCCCCCAGCACCGACCGGGAGGCTTCCTTGAAGCACGTCGGGGCGCTCATCGAGCAGCCCGCCCTGTATGAGCATCTCACCGCCTGGGACCATCTTGTCATGGCCGCCCGGTTTTACCCGGAGGTAGATGAAAAGCGCATGGACCAGGTGCTGACCATCGTGGGCCTGGCCCCCTATAAAAAAGAGCGCTGCGGCAAGTTCTCCTTAGGCATGAAGCAGCGCATGGGCATTGCCCTGGCGCTGCTGTCCGAGCCGGAGCTGATGATCTTGGACGAGCCGACCAACGGCCTGGACATCGAGGCCACGGTGGAGATCCGAGAGATCATCATCCGGCTGGCGAAGGAGAAGGGCGTGACGTTTTTGGTCGCCAGCCACCTGGCCTCTGAAATTGAAAAAATGTGTGACAAGGTCCTGGTGCTGTACGAGGGGGAGATGCTCTCCTTCGACACCAAGGAGGAGGCCCTGCGCCTGCACCCCTCCCTGGAAGATTACTTCCTGGCGAAGGTGCGGGACAAAAAGGGCTCCGTGGTGCTGTAAGAAGGGGGAGATTCTGATGCAAGCATTTGCTGCCAGCTTACAAAACGAGCTGTTTAAGCTCCGGAAACGAAAGAAATACCTGGTGCTGCTCATCATCGCCAGCGCCATCTGCGTGGTCAGCGCCCTGCGGGTGCTCATCGTCAATTATCTGACCGACGGGGGTGTGTCCCGTGAGGCGATCCTGGGCGGGCTGATGTCCTCCAACATGCCGTTTGTGCTGCTGATCTTCCTGCCGCTCATGGCGATCATGGCGGCGGGGGACCTGTACGTGGGGGAGCAGGTGGACCACACCATTCGCTTCTCCCTCATGCGGCCCGTGGGAAAGGCCAAGCTCTTTTTCTCCAAAGCGGCAGCGGTCTGGGTGCTGTGCGCCTTTGATCTGGCCGTGCTGTACCTCGTCTCGACGCTCTCCCAGGTCTGTCTGGGGGGCGGCATCGAGGGGATCTTTTCCAGCTTCTTTGCCTGCGTGTTGGACCTCATCCCCATGGCGGTGCTGATCCTCTTCTTTGCGCTCATCAACCAGCTGGTGAAGGGGTCCAGCCTGACCGTGCTGCTGTGCGTGGTGTGCTATGTGGCCCTGGTGGTGTTCGGGACCTATATGCCGTCCGTGGGCGGCCTGGTCTTTACCGGCTATCTGCGCTGGCACAACCTGTGGATCGGCGTGACGCTGCCCTTCCTGTCCCTGCTGCCGCGGATCGGCCTGCTGGCGGGCTATGGCCTGGTCTTTGGCTGCGGCGGCTATCTGCTGTTTGATCGAAAAGAGGCCTGACCCGATCGCATCTCCCACATCTTTTAGGAGGTCCTGCCCATGCCCAAGAAAACCACCCTGCGCGGCCAATTTCTGCGCACTGTCCTGCTCATGCTGGCCTGTTCGCTGCTGGTGGGGCTGGCGGTGATCGTGGTGGTGATGATCGCCTTTGTGAAAAAGGTGCCGGATGGAGAACAATTTTTGATGGACAGCGTCTCCTTCCTCTTCGGGAAGGAGGTCCTGGGGCCAAACGGCATGATCCATGTGGTGGTCCTGGCGGCCATTGCGCTGTGTCTGCTGGTGGTGCTGGTGTGTGTGCTTTTGGCCAGCCGGTACACCAGCCGTGTCGCGGCGGCGCTGCGGGAGTTCCGCCGGGCAGCGGATGACCTGCGCAGCGGGGAGCTGGACTTTCAGATCCTCACCTATCCTGAGCGGGAGCTGGACGAGCTGGCCCAAGCCCTGGAGAGCGTGCGGCAGCGCCTCAAGGCCACCGCTGCGGCGGAGGCTGCGGCCCAGGAGGAACGGGGCCTGCTCATGGCGAACCTCTCCCACGACCTGCGCACGCCCATCACGGCCATCAAGGGCTATGTGGAGGGGATCCAGGACGGCATCGCTGCCACGCCGGAGAAGCAGCAGCACTATCTGGACATTGTGTACAACAAAACCATGGTCATGGAAAAGCTCGTGCGGAACATGTCCGACTTTTCCGAATATGAGCTGGGGCGGATGCAGTATCACTTTGAGTATGTGGACATGCTGCCCTTTTTGCAGGACCTGGCGGAGGAATATCAGGACGACGTGCAGCAGAGCGGCATGACCTTCCAGGCCGAGCTGCCCAAAGGCAGCTATACCGTCACTGCCGACCGGGGAAAGCTGAAACGGGTGCTGGACAACCTGGTCTCCAATGCGGTAAAATATGGGAAACCGGGTGGCGAGATCCACTTTTCTGCCGAGGAGTATGAGGGCGGCCTGGTCCTACAGGTGACGGACAACGGCAAGGGCATCAGCCCCCAGGCCCTGCACCATGTATTTGACAGCTTTTTCCGGGCGGACGCCGCCCGCACCAGTTCCGTCCCCGGCAGCGGGCTGGGGCTGGCGATCTGCCGGAGCATCGTGGACAGCCACCACGGA
>OIBI01000260.1_pt1 | contig 28915 bp, 30 predicted proteins | sample 1580951 | NCBI WGS metagenome assembly OIBI01 (sample SAMEA3882516, study PRJEB24775) | human gut metagenome | biome: human-associated habitat; feature: intestine environment; material: feces | place: Netherlands | collected 2009/2010 | reverse complement strand
CGCATCTGAATAAACTCCTTTCGGGCGGCAGAAAAAGGCAAAGTTTCCCCGCCGCTGCTACTGTAAGTATAGCACGATGAATTGCAAAATAAATGATATATTGCGGCGCATATATTGCAAATCGGCGCAAACTGTGCTATGATTTCTCCAAAGGAAGAGGGTGAAAAACGTGGAAACAGGTAAAAATGACGAAATGCTGCGGCAAGATTTTCAGCTTTCACACAATCGAGACCCCTATTTTCGCACCATGGAGTTTCACGCGCACGATTTTTTGGAGCTCTATTACTTTTTGGACGGCAGCGTGACGTATTATATTGAAGATCAGGTCTACGACCTTTGCCCCGGCGATCTGCTCATCATTCCCGCCGGCAAAATGCACCGCCCCGTCATCGCAAACGAGCACGCCGCCTATGAGCGCATGGTGCTGTGGATCACCCCGCAGTACCTACAAAGCATCGACAGCCCCGCGGGCGACCTGCAAAAAAATCTGCAAAAGGTGGGGGAGCACGGCTACTGCGTGCCTTTTCGCGGCGATGAAACGGTGTTTGTCACGGCGCTCTTAAAAAAGCTCTTGTATATGCAGAAAAACGATACCGACCCTAAGTTCTGCGCCGGCGCCGTAGAGCTGTACCTGTGGACGATCTTCCGCTCCTACGGCGTTATCGATACCACGCACCGCAATGAAACACAGGTCATCCCACAGGTCATTCGCTATATCACGGAGCATTTCAGCGAGCCTTTAACGCTCGAAGACATCGCCGCAGAGTTCTTCGTCAGCAAATCGTACTTAAACCGCCACTTTAAAGCATATACCAATTCCACCGTGTACGCCTACATCATGGCGCTTCGGCTCACCCATGCCCGCCGTATGCTGCGAGAAGGCATCCCTGCCGTAGAAGCCGGCCGCGAGTGCGGCTTTTCCGATTATTCCACATTCTACAAAGCTTTCAAAACCCAAACCGGCCTTTCACCCCAGCAGTTTAAAAGCCGGGCTTGATTTTGGAAAAATGCGTATGCTTCACGCGCTTTCGCAGCCGCAGACAGAACATATGAAGAGCGGCTGACGTTTTCTTAAAATTTCCTGACAAGCATTTACAACCGAAATCGAATTTGTTATAATAAAAACAATAAAAATTGATGCGCGGCGAAACGGCGGCGGCATGTCGACTGCGGGTATCTGCGCGAAAGGACGGTAGAAATTTATGGCTTTTTGTGAAAAATGCGGAGCACAGATCCCCGAAAACGGCACCTTCTGCGCAGCTTGCGGTGCGCCCGTAGCGGCACAGGCGCAGCCCACCCGGACTCCGGAGCAGCCGGCAGCACAGCCGCAGGCACCCGAGCAGCAGCCCCAGCCGCCGGTTTACCCGCAGCAGCCCGTATACCAGCAGCCGGTCTATCCCCAGCAGCCTGTGTATGACCCGGCAGATCATACCGCAGAGTTCGACCCGGAGGATGTCTCCCAGAATAAGGTCATCGCCATGGCAGCGTACATTCTCGGCACCGTCGGCATCATCATCGCACTGCTTGCGGCACCGCAGAGCAAATACGCGGCGTTCCATTCCCGTCAGGCGTTGAAACTTGACATCGTCAGCACCCTGCTGCTCATCGTTTCCGCTGTGCTTGCTATCACGTTCATTGTGCCGATTGCCGGCGCTGTCTGCATTGCAATTCTCTTCGTCGTGCGCATCATCTGCTTCTTCCAGGTATGCAGCGGCAAAGCAAAGGACGCCGCCATCATCGGTAAGCTGCCGTTCTTGAAGTAAGAGAACAAGCTGACGGCAGCCTTGGTTAAAAGTTTTTGATCCAACTTTTTTCAAAGAAGTTGAAACCGAACTTCTCGTTCGGTTGTGGATTCCAAAGGAGAAACCTTTGGTCGCCATTTGCAAATGGCGAAACCCTGTTGCGTTCGCAAAAACTAGGAAGGTAGGCTAAACAGTCCGGTGGACTGTTTAGCCGTAGGAAACCCAGTTGCATGGGTTTCCTGAAAGGGCGGCTTTGTGCCGCCCTTTTTTAATACATTGCACTAGCAAACCTCACAGCACCTTTCTTTTGTCCAAAACTTTCTCCCCACCCATGCACTTTTTCCTTGCTTTTTCGCCCTAATCAGGTATAATTAAACTGAGTATGTATTGTATGAAAACCGTCGAAGCCACAACGGCCTCGACGATAAGCAGATAAAAAGGACGGAAAGAAACTATGGCTGATTTTGAGCCGCTTTTTGAACTGAAAAATCAATATAGAGAGTCCTGCCCGGTCTTGCTGCAAAGCGGCGCGCTGTACCGTGAAGAGCCCACCGCGTCCGCCGAAGCGGAAGAGATCGAAACTGCGGAAGCTACTCTCCCCGCAGAGCAGGAAGAAGCGGCTTCCCCGCGCACATTCCTGCGTCTTGCGTTCCGCAATATCGACCCCCGTGCCGTGACGAGCGTTTATGTCGATATCCACATTTTCGACAAAGCCACAAACGAGCTCGCCGTCGTGCGCGACCGCCGTTATCTCGTGCCTATTTTGGGCCGCGATGCGGTCTTCGGCGCAGACGAGGAGATCGACGTTGATGACGCCGCGTACAGCTTCTCCGTCGCCATTAAGAAGGTGCAGTTCGAGGGCGAAGACGTGTTCTGGAACGGCAGTGCCTCACTGCTGTTTGAAAATCTCCCCGAACAGGCGAAAATCGCGGACGTCATGGAGGACGAAGACCTCCGCGCACAGTATCAGCGCGATTTCACCGAAATGGCAGAGGATAAAGAAGCTGCGGCGCAGTTCGTCCCGCAGGAATACAAAGACCTCTGGATGTGCGCCTGCGGCGAAGTGAACCACAAAGATGAAGAAAAATGCGCCGCCTGCGGTGCCGAGTACGGGCCCCAGCACGCACTGTTTGAAGACGAAGAAAAGCTGAAAGAAAACCTCGAAGCCTATAACAAGGCTGAAACTGAAAAGGCCGAGGCCGCTCGCATCGCCGCAGAAAAGAAAGCGGCAGAGGAAAAAGCCGCCGCCGAAGCTGCCGCCCGCAAAGCGGCAGAGGAAAAGGCTGCCGCTGAGGAAGCTGCCCGCAAAAAGCGGCTCCACCGCAAAATTTTCCTGTCCGTTTCCATTCCGCTCGCCGTCCTCATCGCCGCGTTCGTCGTGGTGCTCATCGTCTACATCATCCCGCAGAACCACTATAACGATGCTGCCGCCTTGCTCGAAGCCGGCAAGTATGACGAAGCCATCACCGCGTTCACGGCGCTCGACGGATACAGCGACAGCGCCGCCCGCATCACGGAGGCAGAGTACAAAAAAGCCTGCGACCTGCTCGAAAACGAGAAATTCGCAGAAGCCATCGAAGCCTTCACCGCCCTCGGCGATTACGAAGACAGCAAAGATCGGATCACCGAGGCCGAGTACCGCCGTGCCGTAAAGACGTTTGAAAGCGGTGCATACGAAGACGCGTTAAATCTCCTTGAGCCCCTCAAGGATTACAAGGATGCCGCCGAAAAAATCGAGACCTGTCACTATGAGCTCGGCATGAAGGCCCTCGAAGCGGATAACTTAAAGTCTGCCGCCGCGCATTTTAAAGAAGTCAACACGGAGCAGAATAAGAAAATGCAGGCCGCATTCTGTGATAAAGGCATCGCGTTCTACGAAAAGGGCGACGAAGAAAAAGCACTTACCTATTTTGAGTATGTCACCGATAAAGACCTTCTCCCGAAGATTGACGCCGCCTACTACGCGCAGGCGTTAAAGCTCGTCGAAGACGGCGAGTACGACAAGGCGACCGAAATTTTCGCAAAGCTCGGCGAATATGAAGACTGCCCGACGCAGCTTCTGCGCATCCACGCGCTGAAAGCGGAGCAGTATTACAACAACGCCGATTACGAAAACGCCATCGCGGAGTTCAAGGCCGCCGGCGATTACGGCGACGCCGCCTCCCGCGTCACGGAGGCGACTTACCGTCTCGGTGCACAGCAGCTCGCAAATGGCGAGGTGCGCAAAGCCTACGATACGCTCTATCCCATCCGCAGCTACGACCCCGCCTATATGCTCCTCGTCTCCAATTCGCAGTTCTATATCCAGATCTACGACGTAGGCGCCGGCCCCAACCCCTTAAACGAAAACTAACCCCAAACCCAAGCGACCGCAGAATCATCTTCTGCGGGCGCTTTTTGTATAAAAAACGACCCCGAGTTTCAAATCCTCGGGGTCGTTCCATCTTCAAATTATCAATAACCTTACTTTCCAAAGCTCCCACGCAGCAGCATGGCGGCGTGCTCGCGGCGCAGCTCCTCGCACAGTGCGTAAAGGCTCCACTTGTCGTTGTGCTCCGTGTGTACGGCTTTCAGCGGAATGGGCGCGATACCCGCTTTTTTGTACGCTGCAAGGAACACGTCCAGCATCTCACCCGCAAAGCCGGAAAAAATCAGCACCTCCGGCAGCTTGTAGCCCGCCGGGGCTTTCTGCACGTTCGCGTTCACTTTCTCGCCGCACAGCGCTGCAACTGCGCGGTCACGGTCGGCGTTCGTCAGCCGTCTTGCCGTCAGGTGCAGCTCTCTGCACAGTGCAGAAAGCTGCTTTTCCTTTGCAGCGTCTTCAACATGATATAAAACAAGAGCCATACGTTTCTCCTTACTCCTCGCACAGCGGGCGGAACAAGTCGCCGCGGCGCTTCATCATGCGGTAACGGAGGATCATCATAATCAGCACCCCAAAGCGTGCTGCAGATTCGATCACGTTCACCGTGAAGATCGCCGTGTCGTTCGCGCCGAGCGCCGTGTAGACCGAAACGCCGAAGAACGGCAAAAGCGAGTTGCTCAGCGTCACAAACAGCGTGTAAATGCTGATGATGAGCGCGCGGTTCTTTTTCGGCGTCGCCTGCAAAAGTAGCTGTACCACGCACATGTTCGTCGCACCCTGCGGAATGTTGCCGATGAGCGCCAGAATCATAAAATACGGCATACGCGCGCTTTGCGGCAGCAACGTCATAGAAGCCACCGTAATGGGGCAGAGCAGCAAGCCCGCGCATACGAAAATGATTGTAAAATGCTCGGATTTGCGGCGGCACAGTTTCGAGAAAAAGCCGATGAAGATCATCTGGCAAATGGAACACAAAGCCTGAAAAAAGCTCAGCTGCGCTTCGTTCATGCCGGCATATTTTGTCTCCGCTATGTACCAAAGGCTCCAGTCCAGGTGCCACGAAAGGTAAAATAGCATGATGCAGATGAAAAAGCCGCGGAACGGCTTGCTGCGTACCATCTGGTTCAAAGCTTCCGGGAACATTTTCAGTCCCATCTCCTGCTTTTCTTCCGCCTTGCGCGGCGGACAGGGGATGCGGCGCAGCACAAGCGCCTGCAAAAGCATGCATACGCCTGCAATATAAAAGAAAATGCGCAGCACAATGAGTTTTCCCTCGGTGTTCGGCATCAGCGTCATGACATTGCCGCACAAAAGCGGCACCACAATGCCCACAAAGAACAGACACCGGCTGCGGAACGTGAACACACTGTTGCGCAGGCCCGGCTCCACCGCGTCACCGAAGAATGTCTGCCACTGCGCGTTATACAATGCAATGCCGCCCACCGTCATGCCGAGAAACACAAAAAATGCCGTCATGCGGTGCTCGCCGAACAGCGGCACAGAGCCGTAAGCAAAATACGCCGCGCTCAAAAACAGCGCCAGTACGAACGGCACCGTGCGGCTCGTCTTCGTACGGTTCGCAAGGAATCCCACCGGAATCATACAGATGCCCGCCACCATGTTCGGCACCATCTGCACAAGGCCGATCTGCGTGTCCGTCGCGCCAAGATTTGTCGCATACAAATTGTTCGCCAGCGAGTAAATCGAAACGGCATACTGCAATAAAAAGCCCTCAATGCCGAAAAGGCACAGCATGCGCAGTTTCGGATCAGACTGCAGCGATTTGACCGGATGAAATGTAAATTTACCCATAGATGTTCTCCCCTGAGAAAAATAAGCGGCGCACCGAATACACGCGCCCTATCCATTATAAACGAAAACCGGGCAAAGACAAGCCTTACCCGGAATTTTCATCGTTTTATTTTTTGTAAACGCATTTGCCACCCAAATACGTCGCCTCGGCTTCAATACGGTGCAGCGTGTTGGCGTCCGCCTTGAACGGATCTTCGGAAAGCACCACAAAGTCCGCAAGCTGTCCGTTTGCAATCTCGCCTTTTTTGCCTTCCTCAAATGACGCTACCGCGCCGCTTTTTGTAAATGAGTCAATGGCCTCCCGTACCGTCAGCGCTTCCTCCGGGCGATACGGTGCGTCCGTCGAGCCAATGCTTCGCCGCGTCACCGCGCACTCCATGCCGCGCATCACGTTCGGCTCCTCCACCGGCGCGTCCGAGCCGTTCGAGAACGGAATGCGCGCATTCAGAAGCGTCTTAGCCGGGTAACTCGTGCCCGCCAATTCATCGCCCACACGTTCGTGCACAATGTGCGTGTCGTAGTCGAGGAAGATCGACTGCAAATTCACGCGCAGCTTTAATTTCTTCATGCGCTCAATCTGGTCACGCCGCACAATCTGGCAGTGCACGATGCCATGTCGGTGGTCGTCGCGCGGGTGCTCATGAAGCGCCTTTTCGTAAGCGTCCAATACGTTGTCGAGCGCCCCGTCGCCGATGGCGTGTACCGCAACGGAAAGTCCCTTTTCGTTCGCAAGAGAAATAAGCCCGTTCAATTCCGCATTCGTGTATAGCGGAATGCCGCGTGCATTCTCATCGTCTGCATACGGGCGGCTTAAACACGCTGTGCGTGCGCCGAGCGACCCGTCCGAGATGATCTTTAGCGGTCCCGCGCGGAACATATCGTCTTCAAAATACGCATCGCCGCTTTCTATATAAGCAGAAAGCGCCTCTACGTTCGTAAACTGTGCCTGCTCATTCACGCGCACCGTCATCAGCCCCGGCGTTCTCAAAAGCTTCTGTACCGTCTTGTACGGCACACCGGGGAACGTCTCGTAGTCGTCGCTTTGGCAAGAGGTGATGCCGTAACGGTTCAGCCGCTTGCAGGAGGCACGCAGCATTGCACACAGCTGCGCCTCATCCGGCTCCGGAATGCCTGCGTACACCACCGCTACGGCGTTTTCAAAAAACTGCCCGTTCGGCTCGCCGTTTTCATCTAAAGCAAAGCTGCCGCCTGCCACTTGCGGCGTGTCCTTCGTAATGCCCAACACTTCCAGCGCCTTCGAGTTCACTACGCAGATGTGCCCGCATGCCCGCGTAATGCAGATCGGGTGCTCGGTCGAAACAGCGTCTAAGTCCCACCGTGTCGGGAAGCGGCGCTCGTCTGCAAAATAATCGTGGTTAAAGCCGCGCCCCTGCGCCCACGTGCCGGGTGTCACGCCCGTTTCCTTTATATAGGTGCGCAGACAGTCGAGCATCTCCTTTAAAGACGTCGTGTGCGCGCCGAGGTTCGCCATTGTCAGTACATTGCCGAGGTTCAGCACATGCATGTGTGAGTCATTAAACCCCGCGCAGACGAATTTTCCGCCTAAATCGACTACTTCATCTGCCGTGGCTTTAGCCGTCTCGCCCACAAAGCAGAATTTCCCGTTTTCCACCGCAAAATCCGTCACAAAGCCGTTTCCCGTGTAAACCGTGCCGTTTTTATAAACCGTCCGCATATTGTCTCCCCGTTTCCATCTGTTTTCTCCAGTATAAAGCAAGGGGAAAGCCCCTGTCAAGTTGAAAAAGCCTGACTTTTCCCGCGCGCCGTTCCATCTTATCTTTATTTGTAAAGAGAAAAATAGCGCACGGCACAATGAAATTTCATACGGCTTACTAAAATATCAAAAATGAAATAGTAGATATGTCAATATAACATTTTACAATTCGATTTAATGTGCGTATAATACAGATGCTTCCAAATACAGTTTACAAAAAAGTAACAGGATATTTGGTCAATGTCAACAAAAACGTGTGCTCTTGTGACCGTGTCTTGTTGCTGCTGTTCACAGCGGCGAAAGATGCGGTCGTGTGCCCTTTTGGGGCGCAGCGCTGAAGGGGGAATTTTTGCCCGGTGATATTGAAATGGAAGGCAAAATTTTGAGAAAGAAAGGGAAAAACAATGAAAGCAAAGAAAACAAAGCTGGCTTTGTGGATCTGCGCTATTGTGGTGCTGCTCGTCGCAAGCATTCTGGTTCCTTCGGTGCAGAAGACCGAAACGATTCAGGTGACCATGCGTGACGCGGTTCTGCATGAGACGAACAGAATCAGCCTCTTCGGCATCAAAGATGTCAACCCGGCGCTGATCTCCGCCATGGTGGTCTCGGGCATCTTGCTGGTGTTTGCGGTCATCGTGCGCATTTTCGTCATTCCGCGCTTTAAGATGGTGCCCGGAAAGTTCCAGATGCTCCTTGAGCAGGCGGTAGACCTGTTCGACGGCATGGCTAAGTCCAACAGCCCGGGGCGCAGCGGTTTCCTCGGTGCGTACATCTTCACGGCCGGCGCGTACATTTTCATCGGTACGCTCTTTGAGCTGTTCGGCATTCAGGCTATCACAACGGAGGGCTCGCCCATCACGCTTCCGGCGCCGCTGTCCGATGTCAACGCCGCCATCGCCATGGGCTGTTTCTCGTACCTCGTCATTCTGGGCGGCGGTATCGCGTATAACGGCTTCAAAGGCGTGGGCAGCACTTTAAAGGAGTTCTCGCTGCCGATTTCCATGAGCTTCCGTCTGTTCGGCGCACTTTTAAGCGGCCTGCTCGTTACGGAGCTTGTGTATTATTATGTGAATCTGAGCTTTGTGCTGCCGGTTATCGTGGGCGTTATGTTCACGCTGCTGCACGCGCTCATTCAGGCATATGTTTTGACGATGCTCGTCGCGCTCTATTTCGGCGAGGTTTCCGAGAAGCAGGAACCGAAAAAGAAAAAAGTAAAAGCAGAAGCTGAAAATTAACCTACGGAGGGAAAATATCATGAACGCAAAACAGAGAAAGTTAAAGAAGCTTGCCATCATTCTGCTGGCAGTCATCGCCATCCTCGCCATCTCCATTCCGGTATTCGCCGCAACAAACGGCGATGCCGCAACCACCACGGCAACAGCCGAAACCGCAGTAGAAGCTGCAGCCACCACCGCAGACAGCACAACTGGCCTTAAGGCACTTGCTTCCGCTATTGCAGTCGGTATTGCAGCCGCCGGCGGTGCAGTCGGTATGGGCCTCTCCGCAGGTAAGGCTGTTGAGGGCATTGCACGTCAGCCGGAGGCTGAAAGCAAGATCCGTACCACCCTCATGCTCGGCCTCGTCTTTATCGAGACGGCCATCATTTATGCCCTGCTCGTTGTTATCCTCATCATCTTCGTCCTGTAAAGGAGAGTGCAGATCGTGAACATCCCACTGAATATTGATTGGCAGCAGATTTTGCTGCATGTACTGAATTTCGTCATTTTGTTCGGCGGCCTGTATTTCCTTTTGTACAAGCCGGTCAAGAACTTCATGGCAAAGCGCGAAGCGCATTATGCCGAAATGGCACAGAAGGCTCAAAGTGAACTCGATTCCGCCGAAAAGATCAAGGCGGATTATCAGGAGCAGCTCAAGTCCGTTGAGGGCGAGATCAGCGCAAAGAGAACCGAAGCGCAGAAAGAGCTCGACCGCAGCGTACAGCAGCAGCTTTCCGATGCTCATGCACAGGCGGATAAGATCGTCGCCGATGCGCAGAAGGATGCCGCTCGTGTACATGATAAGATGATCGCAGACGCACAGAAGGAGCTTACCGAGCTCGCTATGGAAGCGACCAAGAAGCTTGTTTATAAAGACGGCGATCCGTATGACGCGTTCCTCGATCAGGCAGAGAGGGGAGAGCCGAATGCGTAATGCAGATGAAAAGGCTGTAGCCGTTCTCCGCGGCAGCCGCCGCCCGGATGCCGAACAGGAAAAACGCTTTGCGGAATTCCTGCTGCGTACCTATGGCTGTGAGATTCCGCTCACCTTTGAAGAAGATAAAATGCTGAACGGCTTCACGCTTACCGTCGGCACCGATGTGTACGATTGGAGCCTCAAAAGCCGTCTGCGCCAGTTTGAAGAAAAGCTAAAGGCGTTAAAGTCCGGCAGCGATTCCGTCATTCCGCTGATGAAGGAAGCCGTTGAAGATTTTACCCCGTCCGCAGAAGCGGAAGAGACCGGTACGGTTCTCACCGTTGGCGATGAGATCGCCGTTGTCAGTGGCCTTGAGCATGCCGCCTACGGCGAGATTCTCCTGTTCTCCTCCGGCGTTAAGGGCATGGTGCAGGACCTGCGCCGCAATGAGATCGGCTGCGTCCTCTTTGGCGACGATGCCGAGATCACCGAGGGCAGCCTTGTGCGCAGAAGCGGCAAGACCGCCGGTATCCCGGTCGGCGACGGCTTCCTCGGCCGTGTTGTCGATGCACTCGGCACGCCGATCGACGGCAAGGGTGACATCAGCGCCGAGGGCTACCGCCCCATCGAGTGCCCCGCACCGGGCATCATCGACCGCCAGCCGGTCAACGCGCCTATGGAAACCGGCCTTCTCGCCATCGATTCCATGTTCCCGATTGGCCGCGGCCAGCGTGAGCTTATCATCGGCGACCGCCAGACCGGTAAAACCGCCGTCGCGCTCGATACCATTTTGAACCAGAAGGGCAAGAACGTCGTTTGCATCTATGTCGCCATCGGTCAGAAGTCCAGCTCCGTTGCACAGCTTGTGGAGACCTTAAAGCGCCGCGGCGCCATGGATTACACCATCGTCGTCAACGCATCTGCCAGTGACCCGGCTTCCTTGCAATACATCGCACCGTATGCCGGCTGCGCACTCGGCGAGCACTTCATGTATCAGGGCAGAGATGTCCTCATCGTGTACGATGACCTTTCAAAGCACGCCATTGCGTACCGTGCACTGAGCTTGCTTTTGGAGCGTTCCCCGGGTCGTGAAGCGTATCCTGGTGACGTTTTCTACCTGCATTCCCGTTTGTTGGAGCGTTCCGCGCATCTTTCCGATGCACTCGGCGGCGGCAGCATGACGGCATTGCCGATTGTTGAAACGCAGGCGGGCGACGTTTCCGCTTACATCCCGACGAACATTATTTCCATCACAGACGGTCAGATCTTCCTTGAGAGCGACCTGTTCTTCTCCGGCCAGCGTCCGGCTGTCAACGTCGGTCTTTCGGTTTCCCGTGTCGGCGGCGACGCCCAGACAAAGGCCATGAAAAAGGCAGCGGGCGGCATTCGTCTGGACCTTGCCCAGTACCGCGAAATGGAAGTCTTCACCCAGTTCTCCAGCGACCTTGACGAGACCACAAAGCGTCAGCTCACCTACGGTCAGAGCCTTATGCGTTTGCTGCGTCAGCCGCAGTACCATCCGATGAGCCAGCACGATCAGGTCATCACGCTCGTCTCCGCCCTGCACCACGTCATGCAGGACGTCCCGCTTGACGATATGGGTCGTTTCCACACGGAGCTCATCAAGTACGCCGAGGAGAATATGAGCGATGTCTGCCGCCGTGTCGATACCACCGGTCAGCTTTCCGACCCCGACCGCGAAGAGATTTTGAAAGTCGCGAAGGAATTCCTCGAAAAGTACAAGGCGGAAAACCCGCAGAACGCGTAAGCGCTCGGAAAGGCGGTTTTCGCTATGGCTAATACAAAAGAGATTAAAACCAGAATCGAAAGCGTTAAGGATACGCGTAAAATCACGAACGCCATGTACCTTATCGCTTCCACAAAGCTGCGCAAAGCACGCAACGATCTGGACCGCACACGCCCGTATTTTGAGGCGCTGCGCACGGAGATCAAGCGTATCTTCCGTACCCAGAACGACGTGGACAGCCGCTATTTCTATCCCCCCGAGGGCGAGCCGCCGCTGGAGGGCACCTACGCGTGCCTCGTCATCACGGCGGATAAGGGCCTCGCGGGCGCATACAACCAGAACGTCATCAAGGAAGCTATGCACATGCTCGATGAGCATCCCGACACGAAGCTCTACGTTGTAGGCGAATACGGCCGCCACTTCTTTACGCAGCACAATATCCCCATGGAGCACAGCTTCCTCTATACGGCACAGAACCCTACCATGCAGCGCGCGAGAGAAATTTGCGACATCCTGCTCGAGGGCTACGACCGCGGGGATTTTAAGAAGATTTTTGTTATTTATACCGATATGGAGAACAGCCTCACGTCCTCTGCACATTGCACGCGTCTGCTGCCGTTCCACCGCGCCTATTTCCAGACGGATACGGTGGAAAAGGCGGTCACCACGCCGTTCGAATTTGTACCCTCCGTGCAGGCGGTTCTCAACAACATCATGCAAAGCTATGTTTCGGGCTTTATTTACAGTGCCCTCATCGATAGCTTCTGCAGCGAGCAGAATGCCCGCATGACGGCGATGGATTCCGCCAACAGCAACGCGGAAAAGCTCCTCGCAGAGCTTTCCTTGCAGTATAACCGCGTGCGTCAGGCTGCCATCACGCAGGAGATTACAGAGGTCTCCGCCGGTGCGAAGGCACAGCGTCAAAAACACAGGAAGGAAGCGTGAACAACGTGAATACAGGTAAGATCGTACAGATCTCCGGCCCGGTCATCGACGTACAGTTCGAGTCCGGCGTTCTGCCGAAAATCAGAGAAGCCCTTTCGCTTACCGTGGACGGACGGCGGTATGTGATGGAGGTTGCCCAGCATGTGGGTGACAACACGGTCCGCTGCGTCATGCTTTCCGGCAGTGAGGGCCTTTCCCGCGGTATGCAGGTTGAGGCTCCGGGCAAAACCATCGAAGTGCCGGTGGGCGAAAACACGCTCGGCCGCATGTTCAACGTGCTCGGCGATCCCATCGACGGCGGCGAAGCCGTTCCCGCAACCGAGCCGCACAAAAGCATTTACAGAAAAGCTCCGTCGTTTGACGAGCAGAACCCGGCCGTCGAGATCCTCGAGACCGGCATCAAGGTTATCGACCTTCTGGAGCCGTACCCGAAGGGCGGCAAAATCGGTCTGTTCGGCGGCGCAGGCGTCGGCAAGACCGTCCTTATCCAGGAGCTCATCCACAACGTCGCCATGGAGCACGGCGGTTACTCCGTGTTTACCGGCGTCGGCGAGCGTAGCCGTGAAGGCAACGACCTTTGGCGTGAAATGCGTGAAAGCGGTGTCGGCGATAAAACGGCGCTCGTCTTCGGCCAGATGAACGAGTCCCCGGGCGTGCGTATGCGTGTCGCCCTCTCCGGCCTCACCATGGCAGAGCATTTCCGTGACGAAGAGCACAAGGACGTCCTGCTCTTCATCGATAACATCTTCCGTTTCGTGCAGGCAGGCAGTGAGGTTTCCACGCTTCTCGGCCGTATGCCTTCCGCCGTCGGTTATCAGCCGACCCTCGCAAACGAAATGGGCGAGCTGCAGGAGCGCATCACCTCCACAAAAGACGGCTCCGTCACCTCGGTTCAGGCCGTTTACGTGCCTGCCGATGACCTTACCGACCCGGCCCCGGCCACAACGTTCGCCCACCTCGACGCTACGACCGTTTTGAGCCGTAAGATTGCCGAGCAGGGTATTTACCCCGCCGTTGATCCGCTGGAGTCCACCTCCCGTATCCTCGAAGCCGACGTTGTCGGCGAGGAGCACTACCGCATCGCACGTGAAGTGCAGGAGACCCTCCAGAAGTACAGCGAGCTGCAGGACATCATCGCCATCCTCGGTATGGACGAGCTTAGCGACGAAGACCAGCTCACCGTGCAGCGCGCGAGAAAGATCCAGCGTTTTCTCTCGCAGCCGATGCACGTCGCAGAAAAGTTCTCCAGCGTGCCGGGCGTTTACGTCCCGCTCAAAGAGACGCTGCGCGGCTTCAAGGCCATCGTAGATGGCGAAATGGACCAGTACCCCGAGGCGGCGTTCTATAACGTAGGTACGCTCGAGGACGTCATCGCGAAAGCGAAGCAGTTAGAGGCGGAGGCGATCTGATGCGTACATTTCAGATGCACCTGCTTGAAGCCGATAAGGTCTTTTTCGAGGGCGAGTGCGAGTCGCTTGTCGTGCCCACAACGGTCGGCCAGTACGGCATTCTGGCGGGTCACAGCAATATGATCTCCGCCGTCGTGCCGGGCGTGCTCTCTTACCGCGCACCGGGTAAGGAGTGGCGCACCGCTGCCGTTTCCGAGGGCATGGTGAAGGTCGAGGGCAACGATGTCCTCGTGCTCGTAGACTCCGCCGAGTACCCGGAAGAGATCGATGCCAAACGTGCACAGCGCGCCGCCGATGAGGCGAAGGAGGCCATCCTTCAAAAGCGCAGCGTGCGCGAATACCGCACCGCGCAGGCAAACCTTGCCCGCGCCATCAACCGCCTGCGCGTCAAGAAAAACGCGAGATAAGGCGGCAAAACCACACCGAATTTCCAAATATGCAAAAAGCGTTCCGAGCATTCGGGGCGCTTTTTGCATATTTCACACAAAGGGTTTGCTTTTTTCATGAACTTTCGAAATTTCGAAAAAACTGCGGTACAAAACGGCGGAATGTGCTATAATGAACGCGAATACCAGCGGAAAAGTACGCCGGAAAGTTGTATTGAAATTCAGTTTAAAGGAGTCAAAAGCATGATCAAAGTCGGTTTTATCGATTACTATTTAGACGAGTGGCACGCCAATAACTACGTTCACATGCTGCACGATTACTCAAACGGCGAGGTAGAAGCCGTGTACGCCTGGGCTGAAATCGACAGCCCCGAGGGCGGCCTCACAACGGACGCATGGTGCGAAAAATACGGTCTCACCCGCATGATGACGCAGGAGGAGCTCATCGAAAAGAGTGACGTTCTGCTCGTGCTCGCCCCGCGCGACCCGAAAAAGCACGAAGAACTCGCAAACCTCGCGCTGCGCTCCGGCAAGCGCTGCTATGTGGATAAAACCTTCGCGCCGGATCACTTCGCTGCAAAGCGTATGCTCGATCTTGCCGAGCAGAGCGGCACGCCGTGCTGGTCGTCCTCCGCGCTGCGTTTTGCGGAGGAGTATCAGGCAGCGGATAAAACGAACATCAAGGGTGTCAATGCATGGGGTCCGAACGGTTTTGAGGATTACGCCATCCACCAGCTGGAGCCGATCTTCATGATGATGCAGGCTCCCGCGACGGAAGTCATGCACCTGACAAACGATGAGGTGTACACCGGCGTTCTGCGCTTTGCGGACGGTCGCACCGCAACGCTTTCCGGCTACGCAAAGGGCTCGCCGTTCATGATGAACATTGCGCGCTCCACGGAAAATTCCGTACTGGAAATTCGCTCCGATTACTTCCGTCACTTCATTGAGGCGCTCGTCGAGTTCTTCAAAAACGGCACCATCCCTGCCCCGCACAGCGAGACGCTCTCCATCATCAGCGCCTGGGGCGCCCTTATGGAAGCCGAAAAGACCCCCGGCATCTGGGTCAAAGTCCCAAAGGACTGAGTTTGTCGCTGCAAAAACCGTCACAACGCACGCATCTTTGACTGCAAAAGGCTTTTTCAAAAAACGCGGCTATGCGGCCATTAAAGAACAGCAAGTAGAGCGTTACGGCGTCTGGCTCACGAATTTTGTTATGATAAAAACGATATAAAAAAGATAGTCTTTCTAAGCAAAACAAACGCTTTGGAAGACTATCTTTTTCTATTCGTGCGAAAATGTACGTTTATTTCTTCGGTTTCGGCGCGGCGGGGTCGGTGAGTTCGGGGAGCGCGCCGCCGGAGACCGCCCAGAAATATAAACTTGCGATGCTGCAATACGGCGAAAAACGTTTGCGGTACCGCTCGAACCGTGCGCGGTCGATCTCCTTGTGGCGGTAGACCATGCGCATGCCGCGCAAAATGGCGAGGTCGCCGTAGCTGAACACATTCGGGCGCTGCAGGCAGAATAAAAGCAGCATTTCCGCTGTCCACACGCCGATGCCCTTGAGCGCGCTGAGCTCGAGGATGACCTCTTCATCCGGCTTTTCGCCGATGCTGATTAAATCAAATTCGCCCGTATGCACCTTTTTCGCGAAGTCCGTGATGTATTCCGCCTTGCGGAACGAAATGCCGAGTGACTGCAAATTTGCTTCGCCATAGCCCAAAACGTGTTCGGCATCGACCGTGCCGAGGGCGTTCTGCACGCGCGCCCAAACGGTTGCCTGCGCCTTTGTGGAAATCTGTTGCCCCACGATGTGGTGTACCACGGCGGAAAAAAGGTCGTCGTCCACGGCGCGCTCAATGTGCCCCACGCGGTCGATGACCGCCGAGAGCTTCTTGTCCTTTTTCCGTAAATAAGCGAGCTCTTTTTCGCCGTACAGAAAGTACTTTACGTCATCCATCAATCGATCTCCCCCGGAGTGCGCGATTTGATCATCGCTTCCAGCTTTTGCAGCTCGGTAATCTCTTGCGGGGTCAGCTTTTCCGGGTAGCCGGTCTCGAGCTTTTCGAGCATGGAGCGCATTTTGTAGGCTTCGGCAGGCTGACGCAGAATTTCGCGCTCGCTTTTAATCTGTTCCCGCGCGGCGACTTCGTCGATGATCTGCTGCATGTAGCGGTATAAGTTGCTCCGTTCTGTATAATCGGCGGGCGCATAGAAGTTTAATCGGTTGTCGTTATACAGCTTGTATACTTTGGCGCGGTTATTTTTCTCCGGGTCGTATACGCCGACGGAGTAGCCGCCTTTGCTTTTCACGAGCCGCATGCACGGAATGTCCGTGGCGCTGTCGCCGATATAGACGATGTTCTCATACGGAATGCGCAGGTTTTCCTCGGGCATGCTGTCGTTTACGCGTTCGTCGTACTCCTCCAAAAAGCCTTTTGCAATGCGGAAAATGAACTGCGTCTTGTTCGTGTAATTGATGGCCTGCGCGGGCCACTCCGCTACGCCGTCCGTGGTATAGAGGTAGGAGGAGGCATAAATGCGTTTGAAATTCTTCGCGATGACGCTGCCCTCGATGATTTCTTTAAGACCCGAAGAAATGATGTAGTGTTCAAGCTCAATGCCGTGCTGCGCAGCATACGCTGTCGTGCGCGCGAACCAATCCGTAACGCCGCGGTACAGCTCCACCTGCGCACCGATGGCCCGAAAATACTCGCGTTTTAAGGATTTTCCGAGAAAGCGTGAATAGCGAACAAGCATGAACATCCACGAAAGGTTGCTTTCCATGCTGTTTTCCCGCGCGAATGCGTCCGTTTCCGCCCAGAATTTGTCTTTGTCAATGCCAAAAGACGGGATGAGCGTGAACGTCTGCATGTCGTCCGGGGAAAGTGTTTTGTCAAAATCGTAGCAGATCGCCATGCGCGGCCTGTTCTCCGTCATGCTGCCGCCCCCTTTCTGTATCTCATTATAGCTAAAAACGTTTGTTCTGTAAAGAGGTTTTGCGAAAGTTGTCCGCCGATGTCCTATACTGTCCTGCAATGTCCGGTTTTAACGGCAAAAGAACGCCCTCATCCGCCGCTTTTCGCAGCCGATGAAAGCGCTTTTCGAGCTGTTCCGCCGTTTTGATGCCCGGCGCATCTTTGGCCTTATTCGCAGACTTGGGGGCATGTCACGTCCAAAAGTCAAGTGTTACGATTTGCGTTCTACCCACGCCCTCCGGATGGAGGGCGACATCAAGGGATTTCGCAAAAAAGTAATCGTGTATCAGATTTCTATCCACGCCCTCCGGGTGGAGGGCGACCATACTTTCCGCGCCCGCTCGGGGTATCGACAAAGATTTCTATCCACGCCCTCCGGGTGGAGGGCGACCGCAAACTACTACGAGTACAGCCCGGAGGAGCTCATTTCTATCCACGCCCTCCGGGTGGAGGGCGACGCCGGCGCGCTGTATGCGACCGTCCCGGCAACCGAGATTTCTATCCACGCCCTCCGGGTGGAGGGCGACTAGGCAGTTTTGAGTAGTAGCCCCAAGCAGGGAGATTTCTATCCACGCCCTCCGGGTGGAGGGCGACGTACTTCGCATAATGCTTTTCGCAATATGCGTTGTAATTTCTATCCACGCCCTCCGGGTGGAGGGCGACGCTGTTTTATCGGTTGCCGCAGGGTCAAGAATAAAATATTTCTATCCACGCCCTCCGGGTGGAGGGCGACGCAGCTTTTTACCGTGATACGCGGCCGCAGCCGCATTTCTATCCACGCCCTCCGGGTGGAGGGCGACTAGACAGCTTTGACAGCGCCGCGGATTTGCCGGTTATTTCTATCCACGCCCTCCGGGTGGAGGGCGACATTTATAGTATACCTTAGCTCGCGAAAAAAATCAAATTTCTATCCACGCCCTCCGGGTGGAGGGCGATAGGGGCGCAGGAAGGGGAAAATGTCTGTCTTAAAATTTCTATCCACGCCCTCCGGGTGGAGGGCGACGATCACTTTCTGGTCTGCGCTGGCTGTCGCAGCCGATTTCTATCCACGCCCTCCGGGTGGAGGGCGACTAGGCTTCCACCGAGACGTGCGAAAAGCCATTGAATTTCTATCCACGCCCTCCGGGTGGAGGGCGACGTATGCCGCTTACCTGTACCGCCGCCGGCGCGAGATTTCTATCCACGCCCTCCGGGTGGAGGGCGACTCTATACGGTCTCGGTAACAAAGTCTGCGGGCTAAAATTTCTATCCACGCCCTCCGGGTGGAGGGCGACTTTGAGACGGTCTGCAAATTAGCCTCTGCCCTATCAATTTCTATCCACGCCCTCCGGGTGGAGGGCGACTAGCAAGCTGCGAAAAACTGTTTATCAGCACGACGTATTTCTATCCACGCCCTCCGGGTGGAGGGCGACGTTGATCGCCGAGCTGTGGACAGCATACCTCAAGGCATTTCTATCCACGCCCTCCGGGTGGAGGGCGACTGTGAGCTTGTCAGGCGGAGCGCCTGATTTATCTACGATTTCTATCCACGCCCTCCGGGTGGAGGGCGACCGGATTGGACCGAAATCTTCGGCCCCGTCTTAGATTTCTATCCACGCCCTCCGGGTGGAGGGCGACCGCCGAAGTCGTGCTCCCGATTGTGACTACGATAACCATTTCTATCCACGCCCTCCGGGTGGAGGGCGACCGTCCTTGCAGAAAAAAGAGCGCTTGATTACAGATATTTCTATCCACGCCCTCCGGGTGGAGGGCGACGCGCCATTTCGAGGTCGCCCTCGTACCCGTTATTAATTTCTATCCACGCCCTCCGGGTGGAGGGCGACATGGCAAACCCGGCCTACGGCGTGAGTATTCGTCCGGATATTTCTATCCACGCCCTCCGGGTGGAGGGCGACATGCCGCAGCACATCAAACGGAGCCTCGCAGGAATGATTTCTATCCACGCCCTCCGGGTGGAGGGCGACCGGCGTTGGATAGAAACAACTATGTTTTCTTTGTATTTCTATCCACGCCCTCCGGGTGGAGGGCGACTATTTTTCTTAAGGTATTTGATCCGCTCGTTTTCCATTTCTATCCACGCCCTCCGGGTGGAGGGCGACGCAGTGCGCGTCTATACGGTCTCGGTAACAAAGTATTTCTATCCACGCCCTCCGGGTGGAGGGCGACGGAGCAATACCCCGACATCTGCGCGGAGATTGACATTTCTATCCACGCCCTCCGGGTGGAGGGCGACCACCTTCAAAAAGTTAATATATTCCTCATAATTTATTTCTATCCACGCCCTCCGGGTGGAGGGCGACTGGCTTGCGGCACACTTTGCGTCACAGCTTTGGTCTATTTCTATCCACGCCCTCCGGGTGGAGGGCGACCGCGAAATTCCCGACGTGCAGTCCGCGTTCCACGTCATATTTCTATCCACGCCCTCCGGGTGGAGGGCGACGGGTGCAGGCGCTCGAAAACGGACAAATCCTCCTATTTCTATCCACGCCCTCCGGGTGGAGGGCGACCGCAACAGGATACAGACGCTATTGGGATATACCTATTTCTATCCACGCCCTCCGGGTGGAGGGCGACGCTGCCCCAAAGTCCACGCTCATCTACGCGCAGCATTTCTATCCACGCCCTCCGGGTGGAGGGCGACGCACACCGCTCCAAGCCTGTTCCCAATTGCCTGTATTTCTATCCACGCCCTCCGGGTGGAGGGCGACGCGGCGGCGAAACAATATCATACTTGACGGCAGCAAATTTCTATCCACGCCCTCCGGGTGGAGGGCGACTGCCAGATCTCTATATCATGCAGCGCGGAGGGTGGGATTTCTATCCACGCCCTCCGGGTGGAGGGCGACCACGCAACTATACGGACAAGGACGGAAACAAGCGATTTCTATCCACGCCCTCCGGGTGGAGGGCGACTACGCGGGCGGCGCTCAGTGGGCTGTGCCAGACGATTTCTATCCACGCCCTCCGGGTGGAGGGCGACGTGGAACAGACAAAGCAAAAGCTAGACTCGTTAAAATTTCTATCCACGCCCTCCGGGTGGAGGGCGACGCATTACATCTGCCCGGAATTTTTAAGGAGGTGTATTTCTATCCACGCCCTCCGGGTGGAGGGCGACCGTGGAAACGCTACCGCCGGACAAGCTGGAAGCCCTATTTCTATCCACGCCCTCCGGGTGGAGGGCGACTGCTTACGATGAGATCAAAAAAGAGTTTTAAATATTTCTATCCACGCCCTCCGGGTGGAGGGCGACAAGCGAGAGGCCGCTGCAAAACCGACACCAACGATTTCTATCCACGCCCTCCGGGTGGAGGGCGACATTCGGGCGGAGGATTTGCGAGAAATCGACGAGTATTTCTATCCACGCCCTCCGGGTGGAGGGCGACGTGTGCTGCTATTGCTATGATACGGGCCTCCCACGCGATTTCTATCCACGCCCTCCGGGTGGAGGGCGACGCTTGCACGATCAATGCAAAATGCCCGGGTGATGATATTTCTATCCACGCCCTCCGGGTGGAGGGCGACGTCAACCCGCCCGCGTGGGGACACGCGTCTGGAATTTCTATCCACGCCCTCCGGGTGGAGGGCGACAGATGGTGTATATAATCTCATTGCGAGCATTACGATTTCTATCCACGCCCTCCGGGTGGAGGGCGACCAAACGGGGAGACGCTAAAGAGCTTCCAAACGTATTTCTATCCACGCCCTCCGGGTGGAGGGCGACCGGTTTCCTCAACTTCCGTTTCGCCGCCGCCCTCAAAATTTCTATCCACGCCCTCCGGGTGGAGGGCGACGCTTGCACGATCAATGCAAAATGCCCGGGTGATGATATTTCTATCCACGCCCTCCGGGTGGAGGGCGACCCGGAAACTGCGCGACAAGGCCGCCCTCGTAATTATTTCTATCCACGCCCTCCGGGTGGAGGGCGACATCGAGCTGCAAAATCTCTGCCGTTGTCAGCTCGATTTCTATCCACGCCCTCCGGGTGGAGGGCGACGAGCTCCAGACACGCAACTATACGGACAAGGACGATTTCTATCCACGCCCTCCGGGTGGAGGGCGACGGCGCAGACAGCGGCCACCAATGCGGGACAGTCCATTTCTATCCACGCCCTCCGGGTGGAGGGCGACTGGTTCCAATAGAGCCCCTGCACATTTTCGAGGTCGCGATTTCTATCCACGCCCTCCGGGTGGAGGGCGACTCTTCGCGCTTCAACAAATAATCCAAAATGTACATTTCTATCCACGCCCTCCGGGTGGAGGGCGACTGCGAAAACGCAAGGGAAGCTTCGTTGATCTGCGATTTCTATCCACGCCCTCCGGGTGGAGGGCGACTTAAAACCCATGTACCTGCCGCGGCTATGACTTTGAATTTCTATCCACGCCCTCCGGGTGGAGGGCGACTAGGAGCCACGCGCGCGCCGCATCGGTATTCCGTAGATTTCTATCCACGCCCTCCGGGTGGAGGGCGACCCGATGATTGCAAACGCCGGCCGAACGCCAAAAGATTTCTATCCACGCCCTCCGGGTGGAGGGCGACTTCGGGCGGGTGGCGGATACCTGTGCAGGTAGAAATTTCTATCCACGCCCTCCGGGTGGAGGGCGACCTTCGTTAATAGCTGTCTCAAGCTCAGTCTCACGCTTGATTTCTATCCACGCCCTCCGGGTGGAGGGCGACCAAGCGCGGGGATGGGCTGTGCGCCGGTTGCGGTATTTCTATCCACGCCCTCCGGGTGGAGGGCGACGTTTGTGTGAGGCGTGCCACAACAAAATGCATCCGATTTCTATCCACGCCCTCCGGGTGGAGGGCGACGCTGTATGGCGGTGCGCAGATCGTGGCAACGGATAGAATTTCTATCCACGCCCTCCGGGTGGAGGGCGACGACGGCGACGGCTTTCCGGACCAGTAAAGGACAATCCATTTCTATCCACGCCCTCCGGGTGGAGGGCGACATGGCACAGTATTCAACAACTACAAAATTCAAATCATTTCTATCCACGCCCTCCGGGTGGAGGGCGACAGCGCGTCTAAATTGATTGTCGAAAAATCCATAAATCTCTATCCACGCCCTCCGGGTGGAGGGCGACCGCATACGCGGGGCGCCATTGGCTCCCGCAGGTAAATTTCTATCCACGCCCTCCGGGTGGAGGGCGACAGCTCTCCGTCTTCGTTCACGCGGGCGGCTGTAAAATATTTCTATCCACGCCCTCCGGGTGGAGGGCGACATTCGCTTTCCGGTGGCGGGGTCCGTGTAATCGTATTTCTATCCACGCCCTCCGGGTGGAGGGCGACCGACGATTTGCGAAAGGAACGCATCCCGGACTTTGTTTTTCAGGTGGCGGATTTCCTTTTGGCGCACAGGCAGTTTCGGGGCACGGTGTCTCAACTGCTTGCCGCCGTAGGCAATACGGAGCTGAAACCCAACCTCGCCAGCAAGCATCTGACCCGTCATTACAGCGATGTCCTGATGCCCTTGGGAATCACCTATGAGTACCGTAAAACGGCGGCTGCCCGGCTGGTGCTTTTGGAGCTGCATGACGGTGCTGACGGTCATGACGGTTCCTCCGGGAGCGAGAGACTTGCGTCACTGCGGAAACAGAATGACGGAAACTTCCGGCTTCCCCAAGCATCGTCACAAGCGTCATCTGCGTCATGGGAGGAGGCGGAGGACGATGAGGAATTGCCGTTTTAAGGGGTGCGGGGCTATACACCGCTTTTTTATCCGTAAGGATAACGAGCATGGGATTTGTGTAGCCATGCGGCACCCAATTCCCCCGTATCTGCCGATACGAAAGGGGCGCGCCCCTGTAACCCCGCTGAAAGGATGTGATATCTATGCGGACTCGAACAGAGGAAATCAATGTGCGGGTCTATAAAACCGAGAAGAATACCATTCGCAGAAAGGCAAAGAAATGCGGCATGAATATGTCGGAATATCTCCGGACCTTGGGAACCGGCGCAGCGGTGAGAGAGGCTCCGCGCTGGGAGCTGATGCTGGCGTATCGGAAGCTGACAACGCTCCACGATACCGTCCGCTACGAGCTTGCCATGAGGGACTTCGGCGAGGCACTGACCGAGATCGAGAGTCTGCTTCTGCGCGCCTATCACGGGAAGGAGGATGGCGATGGCGGTGACGAAGATCTGGGCGATTCATGACAGCGTCAGCCGTGTGGTGGACTACTGCACCAATCCCAGTAAGACCAAGCTGAGCGACCTGGAGCAGGTGCTGCTGTATGCTGCCGACAAAGGAAAAACCCTGGATGAGGGGGAGCAGCAATACGCCGTCACCGGAATTGGCTGCAGGGCGGAGTCCGCCGCGGGGGAGATGGCTGCCGTGCAGAGGCGCTTCGGCAAAGCCGGCGGCAATGTGGCCTACCACGCCTACCAGTCCTTCAAGACCGGTGAGGTCACGGCGGAGGAATGCCATCGCATCGGCGTGGAGACGGCGCGGCGGCTTTGGGGGAACGACCGGCAGGTGCTTGTTGCCACCCATTTCAATACCGGCACTTATCACAACCACTTTGTTGTGAATCCGGTGAATATGTGGACGGGCAAAAAGCTGGAGGCAAAATACGAGGTCTACTACAAGCTGCGGGATATGTCCGACCGTATCTGCAAGGAGCATGGCCTGTCGGTGGTGAAAAATCCCCAGCGGCACAAAACGGCGCGGTCGGTCTACTTTGCCGAAAAGAACGGCGAGCCTACCCGCTACAACCTTATGCGGCGGGCGCTGGACGAGGCGCTGACGATATCGAGCAGTTGGACGGAGCTGAGCGCCGTGCTGCGGAAGAAGGGCTATGTGTTCGTGTGCGATCCCTACCGCAGGTACGCCACCATCCGCTCTCTAAGCGCTAAAAAGTGTATGCGTACCTTTCGGCTGGGAGCCGAATATGACAAGGAGGCGCTGCAGGACAGGCTGATAGAGAACCAGTGGGACATCCGTGTGACCCGGCGTTATTTTGAATTCATGAGGCCCTACACACGGGAATATGCCAGGAAAAATCCGCCAACGGAAGAATATTGCCGGCAACGGGATTTCTATCTGCATTTGCCCCGTGTCACCGGGTATTTGAGCTTCTTCCGTTGTGTGGCAATCGTGCTGGGCGTTGCGCCGCTGTACGAGAAGGAGTATCGGCAGCCCCTGTCGGCGGAGTGCCGGGAGGCTTGCCGCAGGCTGGATCGCTTCACCGCCGAGATAACGCTGGTGTGTCGGGAGCATTTGGACACGCCGGAGGATGTGCAGAGGTTTCTTGCACGAATGGACAGGGAGATGGATGCAATATCCGCTGCACGCAGCAAAATCCGCAATAAGCAGCGAGGCTGCGCCGATCCTGCGGAGAGGGTCGAGCTGAAAAAGTCCTGCGCCGCCTGCACCGCAGAGCTTTCCCGGCTTCGGAAGCAAAAGCAAACCGCCTATAACATGATTGAGGATAACCCAAAGCTGAAAGCCCTCTTGGCGTGTGAATTGGATGCGTGGGTGGAAAACGACCCATACCTATCCCTGCGGGAGAAGCAGGTGCTGCGAAATCAGCAGCCGTCCCAAGAGGACAAGACGATTATACGATGAAAGGAAGGAATCGATGAAGAACGACCGATTGATTGATTTGGGGCTGACCGGGTACGAGGAGCTTTTTATGAGCACGGAGGAACGGCTCGATGCGAAAAAGCCAAAGGTAGAGGCAATCCCGTTGGCTGACCTCACACCCTTTCGAAATCACCCCTTTAAGGTGAAGGAGGACGAGGAAATGGCGCAGCTCATGCGGAGCATTGCCGATGCCGGCGTGCTCTCTCCGGCGCTGGCAAGGCCGCTGCCTGACGGCGGCTATGAGCTGATCTCCGGCCACCGGCGGCTGGCAGCGTGCAAGGCGCTGGGGATGGACGCCATGCCGGTGATTATCCGTGACCTGACAGACGAGGAGGCTGTTATCACCATGGTGGACAGCAACCTGCAAAGGGAGCATATTCTGCCGTCGGAAAAAGCATTTGCGTACAAGATGAAAATGGAAGCGCTCAGCCATCAAGGTAAAACTTCTCGCCAAGTTGGCGAGAGGTGGAGTGTTTCTCAAATCAGCGAAGCCGGAACTGATAGTGAGCGACAGATTCACAGATACATCCGACTCACCCACCTGATCCCCGACATCCTGAAGCTGGTGGACGAGGGCAAGATTGCACTGACTCCGGCGGTGGAGTTGTCCTATTTGCAGCCGTCCGAGCAGGAGATGCTCTTTTCTGTGATGGACAGCGATGAGGTAACGCCGTCCTTGTCTCAGGCCCGGCGGCTGCGGCGCATGAGCGAGGCGCAGACTCTCACGGATGACGCGGTGCTGCAGCTTCTGTCCGAGGTTAAGGGCAATCAGGTGGAATATGTGAAGGTGCCGGTAGACAAGCTCCGCAGCTTTTTCCGTCCGGACACCTCCGTGAAGCAGATGACCGAGACACTTGTCAAGGCCATGGACTTTTATAACAAACACTTGGCGCGGCAGCGCAAAGACCGGGACGCCCGGTGAAAGGAGATTAAATTATGAAGGCTAATTTTGATTTTAACCGTTTGAGCGAAAGCAGAAAACAGGAGCTTGACCGTATGGTCGCAGATTTTTCCGAGGCGGGTTGCCTCTTTGTTGAGGATCTTTTCCTTGAATTTCTCATCGATGCTGATAACGGTATTGACCGCAGCGACGATAAGCTTGTGGCAACCTTTGATGATGAGTGCGGACACGAGCTTGTGTTTATTCTCTCTCAGGAAGAGGTTCACTATGTAATCCATGCTATTTCGGAAAAGCTGGATAATATCGTATGCGAAGGCGGCACTCCCTTCGGTGAGGATGAAAACGAAGAGGGTATTGTCAGCCTCTCGCCGGTGAACACAGAAGAAGAGCTTGATATGCTTCTCGCACATGTGCTTGGTGACGATGGAGGTGGTGCCGATGACTAAAATCGAAATTCAGACCCTATACGAGGTGATGTTCACGGACTACCCCGACATTGTAAATGTGGCGCAGGTGCAGGCGATGCTGGGCATCAGCCGTCATCTGGCCTATGCGCTGATCGGCGACGGCGACATCCCCGGCATGAAAATCGGCAATGCATACCGCGTACCGAAAATCAATGTGATCCGCTACGCACTCTCGGCGGGAAATCCGCAGCCGGCGGCGTAGCCGGGATTTGAACCTGTATGGCACATTGGACGGGCATTCCCGCCGGGCGTATAATAAAAACGGTCCGAAAGGGTGCCCGTTCATGTGCTATCCGCAAAGGAGGTAGAATTTATGATAGCAGGACACCTGCAAATAAAAAACGACAATTACTACATGGTGCTGAATTACACGGATGCCAACGGCAAGCGCAGGCAGCCGTGGATTCCCACAGGACTTCCCGCAAAGGGAAACAAGCGCCGCGCTGAGAAACTGCTGCTGGACACCCGCAAGAGCTTTGTCCCGCCGGTTGTGAGCAAGGAGAACGAGGACATCTCCTCGGATATGCTGTTTGCCGACTACATGGAGCTGTGGCTGGAGATTATCCGCAGCTCGGTGGAAAAGACCACCTTTTCCTCTTACACGCAGATGGTAAAGGGGAAGATCGCACCGTATTTCCGAAACACCGGGCTGACGCTGGACGGAATTCAAGCCAAGCACATTCAGAGCTTTTATCTGCATGAGCTGAAAACCGTGTCACCCGGTACGGTGATCCACTATCACGCCAATATCCACAAGGCACTGAAATACGCCGTCAAAATGGACCTGATTCCCTTCAACCCCGCCGACAAGGTGGAGCGCCCCAAGAAGCAGCGGTACATTGCAGACTATTACCGGCAGGAGGAGCTGGAGAGGCTGCTGGAAGCGTCCAAGGATCATCCGTACTCCCTGCTGATTCAGATGACCGCCTTTTACGGCCTGCGACGCAGCGAGGCGCTGGGGCTGAAATGGGACGCCATCGACTTTGAGCGGGACACCATCACTATTAAGCACATTGTAACCAACGCAAAGATAGACGGCAAATGTGAAATCGTCTGCGCCGACCGTGCCAAGACGAAATCCAGCCTGCGCTCCCTGCCGCTGGTCAGCAACATCCGGGAAAAGCTGCTGGCGCTGAGGGAGCAGCAAAAAGAGAATCGGCGCGTATGCGGAAATTGCTACAGCAAAAAGTATGACGGCTATGTTTTTGTGGATGCCATGGGCAATATCTTCAACCCCAGAAGCGTTACCGCCAATTTCAGCAAGCTGCTGGAGCAGAACGGTCTGCGGCACATTCGCTTTCACGACCTCAGACACAGCTGCGCCTCACTGCTTTTGGCGAACGATGTGCCTCTGAAGCAAATTCAGGAGTGGCTGGGTCACAGCGATATTGGCACGACGGCGAATATTTACAGCCATTTGGATTACAAGTCCAAGATCACTTCCGCGAATGTTATGGACAATGTTCTTGCGCTTCCGGACACCAAAAGTCAGGGCTGGTAAGCACAGTTCTTGCAAAAAAATCAAGGCAACCCCGAAAAGCCTTGATATATAAGGCTTTTCGGACATTGCCGGTTCTAACAAACGTGCAAAAAACAGCCGAAAAAGAGCTGGATTTCCCGCATTTTTCGCAAGATCAACACCTTGCCGAGAAAAAGGAAAAGTCCAGAAAACCCTTGAGTTTACTGGACTTTTTGGCGGAGAGGATGGGATTCGAACCCATGTGCGATTGCTCGCAAACTGATTTCGAGTTAGAGTCGCTATCCGGACTTTGAAGGAAAACGGCGGAAACTCACGGACAATGCGAGAGTTTGCAAACCCTTGAAAAATCAGCATTTTTCCGCCCTTGAAGGTTGAAAATCCCAAAAGCCCAGACAGAGCAAGGAGTTCGAAAGAAATCCGGTTTTGGGGAGAAAAAAGCCCGTTGGGGAGAAGATGGGGAGAACTCGGGGAGAAATCACAGTCCAATGCAGATGATACCTACCGATACCGAACATCAAAATCAAGGTGGTTATCCGCATGACTGAAAACATGAAATATTACGAATCCATCCGTCGCAAATACCCTGAGACGGTCTCGAAGGATCAGTTCTACCAGATCGCCCATATCAGCAAAGCAACTGCTCTGCACCTTCTGCAAAACGGTTTAGTCCCGTGCAAAGATACGGGCAAGAAAACACGCCGGTACACAATCCGCACCGACGATATAATCTTCTATTTGATTGACCGGGAGCTTCACCCGGAGGTCTACCGCGCACCGGATCGCTGGTATCAGGAACGGTCAGGTCATTACAATTCGCGTGTCACCTATCGGAATGAGCTGACGAAGCTGTCCGAAGAGGAACGAGCCAACTTTCGAAAATATATGGAAGACGAGTTTTGTCAGTACGGCGATCTGCTGACCGTCGTTGAAGTGGCTGAGGCAATCGGCTACTGCGATACTTCTCTTCATCGCTGGTGCAACGCCAAGAAGCTCAAATCGTTCAATATCTCCGGCAGGTTTCTCATACCGAAGATCAGCCTTGTAGATTTCCTTGTTTCTCAGTACAGCTTCGACATTACACGGAAAACTTGGAAGCACACACTGCTCATCAAAGGATTTCTTGATAGACTTGATACAACAGAATAATTCGTACAGCAAAGCCCCGTTATTGCACTGTGAACCGCACCAGATTATGCGGACAGCACAAAAAGCCCCATGTAGGATATTGA
>OIBI01000191.1_pt1 | contig 34880 bp, 26 predicted proteins | sample 1580951 | NCBI WGS metagenome assembly OIBI01 (sample SAMEA3882516, study PRJEB24775) | human gut metagenome | biome: human-associated habitat; feature: intestine environment; material: feces | place: Netherlands | collected 2009/2010 | reverse complement strand
CTTGCATGTGTTAAGCACGCCGCCAGCGTTCATCCTGAGCCAGGATCAAACTCTCTGATAAAATGTTTGTTCCAAGTTCAAAATCAACATACTAGCTAATTTATCCCTTTTACTGTTTTAAAGGATCTTTCGATCGTTTTGAATTACTTATTCAGAACTTTCGAGGATGTGTTTCACTGTTTAATTATCAAGGATCTTTGCCGTTCCGACTCGGATCAGCTCGTTTATTTTATCACAGAACTTTTCGTTTGTCAAGAACTTTTTTAATTTATTTTTTGAAGCTCTTTCGAACTTCCTGGGAACGTTTTGTTCCCTGCTGTTCTTTCGATCAGCAACTCGTTCATTTTATCAAACTCATTCGCTTTTGTCAAGAACTTTTTTCAGGTTTTTTTGAAGCAGTTTTTCCAACCCGCGGCAGCCACCCGGCTCCGAACTGAGGTTTTTTGTTTCAAAAGAACTCATGCGCTGTAGCTCTCGCTGACAGCTTAGTTATAATAACACCGCCGCCGGCAAAAGTCAACACCTTTTTTCGAATTTTCTTATTTTCAGAAAAATTTGCACAATTCTGTATTTAACCGAATCAAGTAAGTCCCCTGCTTCCATTGCGAAAAGCAATAAGCAGTGGGTGGGGACTTGCTTGTATCAGGAGGAGTGCAAGCTCCTTCTGACAAACTGCGGAGCAGTTATTCGGTTATGAGCAAGGAGCGGATTGCGAATATCCGTTTTGACAATAATTTATCTGATTTTTTTATCAATTCTTCTGCATCGCACAGCGCAGCGCGCCTGGCCGCTCGTTGTGCATGTAAAAAGCGTCAGATCCCATGTGTCCTTTTCTGTTTTTGTTATCATTGCTTCCACCTGGTCTGGCAGAAGTTCTTCTGTTTCTTCTATTTCATAATATCGCACCCTCTCTTCTGCATCCGTAAAGCAAACCTCCGTTCCGGGCTCCAGCCATTTGATCGGGCTGAAATGACGGCGGTAATTGTGTCCGGCAATGACAAGATTATCCTCTGACGGTGAACCTGCATATCTTCCCGGCGCTGTTTTAAGTCCCTCTTCACTCCATTGTGCCATAACAGGGAGCTCCAGCGAAATCGATGGTATCGAGATCCATCCAATATAATCATTTCCGTCGATAGAAATGATTTCTTTTCCAAAATCGTCCGTGTCTGCAAGCGCATTTTCCTGTTCTGTTCTTTCTGTTTCCTCCCCACTTATATTCTCATCCTCTGCCTCTTCTTCTGCATCATCTTCTGTTTGCTTCTGCATCTGTTCCAGTACCTGTTCTGCACGCTCTTCTGCACGGGCAGAATCCCACTCGTTATACAGAAAAAGAGACAGTGCTGCCCCTATCAGCACTGCCCCAAGTATCATGCAAATCATTCCGGCTCTACGTTTCATTCTGTCTTTTTATCCTTTCGCAGACTCCACCCAACCGCAAACAGAAGCATTCCGGCGATTGCCATAACCGGAACCGGCCAGATGAGCTGCCCTGTATACGGAAGGCGAAGATTATTTCCGGAGGAAACCGGCTTTGGTGTGCTTACCGGCTGTTTTACCGGTGTCTCCGGCTTACCGGAAACGGATACTTCTATTTTCGGCATTGCCTCCACCTGATACTTCCACTGTCCGTTTTCCCTCATCGGCAAAGAGACCAGAAAAGGAGAAAACATCTCATAACCATTTGCCGCCTTTGTCTGTACAACCAGATAAATACCTTCTTCCAGGCCGGAAAAGCCTGCCATCCCGTCTGCTCCGATTGTCTGAGCGACCCCGACAGTAGAAGCGCCGATTTCTGCTTTTAGTTTTTCTGCCAGAAGCTCATCCTCCAGATTGTCCAGTTTCAATCCACAGTTTTCAAATCCATTCGTAAACTCATACTGGATTTCTGTTTCCTTCGAGGTAATCTCTGCCACCTGATACAATGCGACTTCTCCACCCGGAATTTTTGTGTTTGTTTTGCGATTCTGCATCACCACAGACAGGGAACCCTTCTGCCCCTGACCATGTACTTCCGCAGCGGACACCCGCACAGCCGTCATCGCAAAAAAGCAGAGCAGCATACACAGAACGCGCAGGCTCTTTTGAATCCCTTTCTTTTTCAAACTGATCACCTCACTTTTTCTTTTTTCGTCCGTGAAACAAAAGCCAGAACAACAGGATCAGAAGCATCGGCGCCGCAAGAACCGGTGCGGTAATGACTGGCTCGATCTGGAAGGCTTCTGCCGTCACATGGATATTTTTTTCCTTTACCGTTTCCACCCTGTGTCCGCGCACCAGCAGACGATGGGTGTTGATGCCATACGGCGTACACGTCATGAGTGTACAGTAATCTTTCCCTTCTTCGATCTGAAGCTTGTCCGTCTCCGACGGAAGAACAATTGCAATTTCATCTACCTGATACGTCAGGACACGGTCAAGAATCGTAATGGTAAATGTATCCTCCGTCTCCAGCTTGTCCAGATTCGTAAAGAGTTTGGCACTTGGCAGCCCTCGGTGCGCAGACAGCACCGCATGGGTCGAGGCTCCTCCCACCGGAAGGCTGCTGCCTTCCAGATGACCGCATGCAATCTGCAAAACACCATCCTCTGTTCCATGGTAAATCGGAAGCTCTACCTTTATTTTAGGAATAGAAATGTACCCCATAATACCCGTTCCGGTAATATCCAGCGTCTTCTCATAACCGGCCAGTTTCGACGGTTCATAGAACAGCTCCGGATGCGATGCGAGCTCCTTATTATATTCTTCCGCCTTCTGAAAATACGCATCCGTATCCTTCTGCGCCATTTCTGCTGCCGTTTTCTCGTAATTTGCTACTGCGCGGGATTGGCTTTTCTGGTTGATATAATTGCTGACAGAAGGGTATAGCAGCACGGACAGGCCCACGAAAAAGATAAAAATCAGAAAAATAGTACTTGCATGTTTTTTCATACGTCACTCCCTGCTGTTATTCCCGGACGGTCCTTTGGAACCGCCCGGGCCTATTTTTTACTTGTTGTTCATACGTTTTTTCGTAATAAGAAGAACTGCTGCAGCTGCCATCAGCATACCGCCGATCACATAAAAGACGGTAGTACCGATTCCACCGGTCTCCGGTAAGGTGGAACCGGATTTATTTACGATATTTGCACTTACTGCCCCTGTTGTCACATTACCCTTGAAAACATCTCCGCCAGATAAAGATGTCAGTTTCGGATCAGCGCTGTCAATTTCGTGTTCTGCCGTGATCGTAAATTCAATCGGATCAATGGTATTGTAACCGGACGGCGTTTTTGTCTCTACGATTTTGTAATCGCCATCGTCAAGACCTTTCCATTCGAATACGTTTTGATTATCGCCTGTTCCGGTAAGTTTTCCTTTGCTGATCCAGCTTTCTTTTCCCACTTTCTTAAACAGCTCAAACTCTGCCCCTTCCAGCGGTTGCTGATTTTCCTTTACCTTGTTTGCTGTTACCTTGTAGGTAAATACAATATTTTTATCTTCCGGTGTTTTTCCGGTTTCTTCCGGTTTTGTCGTTCCATCCCCTGTGTTGTTTGGATTGTTGCTGTACTCCAGATCTGCTGTGTTTGGATTTCCCGTCGAGCCAAGTACGGCATCTGCATCCAGAGTTGCTTTGTATGTTACGGTGACTTTTGTTCCTGTTGTTGCTCCATGGGCTTTTACATCCATAATCGCAACATCCATGGTTTTCTTGGCAGCATCCCATGCTACGGTATACTGATCTTTTGCTAACGTTTTTTCTCCTACCTTGACCTCTACACTTCCCTCTACCAGAGTAAGATGTGTCATGGTATCATGGAAATTCAGATAGTAATGGTCATAATTCGACAGATCCCCCATCGTGGCCGTCAGCTTGTATGGGATTTCATCTTTGATATCATAGTCTGCGGAATCCTGCCAGCCTGACTCCGTTCCCGTAGAATCGTTGATATCCTTTACTTTTTTCTCCAGTGTTGGTTTGTCTGTCTTTTTCGTTGGCGTTACTGTACCTGCTCCATTCACTTTCAGGAGAGAGAGATTCTTTGCGTCATACTCTCCAGTTGTAGCTGTCGTGTCAACAATCAGATAATAGCCGGCAGCCGGAAGGTTCACCGTTCCTGTTCCCTCGGTCTTCGTCTCGGTTACATATGCTGCAACTGTTTTTGCGAATGCATTTGCTTTTGTACTATCCGTATTATATGTTTCCAGAACCTTGGCGACATCCGCTGCGCTCGCACACGTTGCAAACGCTGCTTGCGTATTTAATTCTGCTAAGAGTTCCTCCCCCTGAACGCCATCCCCCCAGGTTACGTTTGACAGTTTGTTTCCTTCTGTAAGATCTCCCTTAAAAATCTGATATGCGGCAAACGTATGCTGCGTGAGCTCAACATCTGCAGCAACTCCTGTCACACAAAACGCCAGTACCATCACCATGCTAACCAGCATAGCCAGTACCTTTTTCATTGTTTTCATTTGTTTTTCCTCCATTTTTGCTCATTATGATTTATATCTTCTTTCGCGGCGCAGTGGATTTCGCCGCCACAGCAGGGGTACAGGATTACTTTTCCCCCCTTTCCCGTCTGCGCCCAAGAGAAGAAATTCCATACAGCACAGCAATGCCCATCAGGGCAATGCCGCTGACTGTAAACAAGGTGGTTCCGGATCCGCCGGATTCCGGAAGTTCATAGACCGGAGTTTCATTTTTCTCATTTTCTATGTAAATAATCTGAGATGTTTTTGTCAGATCAAATGCCTGCTTTGGCAGTTCTTTCGGAAGGGTATTGGCCGTATTGCCATCTTCACTAAAGTAGAAATAAACTGCATTTTCTTCCGGGTTCTCCGGCAGCAGATAGTCCTTCGGGGCATTCGTCTCCACCAGACGGTACAGGACATTTTTCTCATAGGAAAGATCCGCATCCTCCTTCTGCCACTGGATGATGATTTTTCCGTCTGTGTCCGTGGTATAGCTGATACCAGTGTTTACATACCCCGTTCCGTCATATTTCTGAAGCTGGAACACTGCCCCGGCGAGCGTAGTTCCGTAATCGCCCTTGCTTACTTTATAAAGGGTACAGCGTTTTTCGGTACTTACCTGGCCGGTATGGGTTTGTTCTTTCCAAATCACATCATTTTGATATTCATCGTCCTTATATGCGGTTCCATCCAGCTGTGCGCTGTTAAACACCATCACAGCATAGTCTCCAGTATACCCCCTCGGAACATCTGCCTGAAACTGATAATCGTACTCCAGTATCATCGGTGTTTCATCCGGTAAACCGTTCGCCGTTAAAGTACTTGCGGTCATCGTTCCTCCCTGCCAGTCCGGATTCCCAACGGATGTCTGTACTGTCCAGGTCCAGTTTTTGATTTCGTCACCCTTTAAAACGGTTCCATCCTTCTGTTTTTCCGCCCGATACAGTTTTACACTTCCCGGAACCAGCCAGGCGCTCAAATCCAGCGTTTTTTTATCGCTCCAGTTCGTCGAGTGGACACCCATTTTCGTGTAATACTGCATCACATCTGTCAACGTCAGCGTATCTGCCCCGTTTACCAGATCTCTTCCATCCGGATTCAGGCAGATGGAGTATTTTACACGACGGCTGTCGTTGTCCCAGACGCCTGTTTTATCCACCACTTTACTCTCATTTTCTGAGGTATCCTCGGTCCATTGCTGTGTCTGGTCGGCGCTTCCCATGCTTCCTTTGTCGCTCGTCGCCTCCGCATGATTCTGAAAACTATACATTTCTCCTGCTGCATACGGATCCAGCTTCTCCTTGCTGACCTTGCATTTTACAACCAACGTATAAACGCCTGCATCCAGCTTGGCTCCATTCTGTGCATCTGTGCGCGTAAGCTTCAGACTTACTTCCCGGTTCTGCTGCGTTCCTGTAATCTGATAAACACTGTTTCCGCCGGAAACAGCACCGTCCTTCGAAATGGTAATCTGTCCCACGCCGGAAAGATTACTTTCTCCCCTGATTTCTTCCAGCTCCATTCCCTCCGGGAGCGTGTCCAGAACGGAAAGCATACTGCTTTTTTCTGCCAGTGTTGCCGTAATTTTCCAGGTCAGCGTTCCGTCTGCATTTTTCTTACTCGTTGTTTCGGCACTTCCGTTTTCATCTGTTTTGACGATACCGCCCTTTTTATATTCATAATCCGCATACGCCTCTCTCTGCCCGACTCTGATTTTATTGCAGAACCATGTGGATCCGATCGAAGCGTCCGCAATGTTCGCCGTTGTTTTGTATGCAAAAATCAGTTTTTTCGCACCACTTGGCACAGTAAGGGTATCCTTTAGTGTCATTTTACAGATGGTGTAGGTCAATGAATCCGCATTCTCTGCTGTGTGATTCAGAATCTCGCTTAGTGTATAGCTTTTCCCGTCCGATGCCTGGAAGCTGATCTCCGCAATCTCCGAAACAGAAACCGTTTCAACCCGATTTTCCTCCGCATCTGCCCAGTAAATTCCTTCTGACCACGCCTGTACCTGTTCTTTTGTCAGATAATGTGTTCCGCCGGCTCCGCCCCATTGATTTTTGGTCGGGTCATCCACGATACTGGTTCCGGACAAAATTCCGCTTTCCGGCACCGTTAAAGTAACCTTCCACGGAAGAACCATTGTTGTTCCATCTGCAGATTTTTCTGCCGAGCCAACCGCTTTCGCAATTTCGCCTCCGCCGATCCACACCGTCCCTGTTGTACTGATTTGGGCGCTTCCGTCCCCAGGCCGGAACGTCGCTGTGTTCTTCACTTCCCGGCTGTTCCAGGACGGTTCTGCCTTGGTACGGTATGTAATGGTATACTCGCCGGTGTTGGTTTTTCCTTCTTCCGCTGTGAAGCGAATTCCGGTAATGTTTCCACTTTCATTCCGCGTGATCTCATATCCTTCCGCAGGCTGTATCGTTACATCTGTACCATCCGCCAGCTTTGCCAGCATTTCATCGGTAAGGCCGGAGTCCGCAAGGTTCAGGTGATTCCGGTTCAGCGTTATCTTCCAGATAATCTGATTTTCCGCCGCATCAAAGGATCCGGTTTTTTCCAGTGTGTGTTTGTTTTGAATCGTAATATTTGTTTCCGCACTGCTCTTCACCTTCGTTTTGTCGTTTTCCGAGCTCGCACTGGCGATGTTCTTCGCCGTCGGCTGCTCCGTATTTAAATTTGTTACCTCGTAGGTATATACAATTTTATAACGCGTATATTCTTTGTATGAACCTCCATTATTATCTGTTTTCTCCTGTGCCGGCTCTATTTTCGGAAGTGTCATCCGAATGGTTCCGTTTTCCGACGTACTCTCCTGGTCTTCCATCGTTTCTTCCGTAATCGGGTTTGAGTCCCACCAGCTTCCATTTTCGCCATAATAACGTGAAACCGTTTCTTTGGTAACGGTAATTTCCGGACTGCCAAGTTTCATTCCTTCCACCTGGATCACATCCTGAAAATCAATGGTTTCCGGTGTTCCTTTCAAAGAAGTCACGTACACGGTGTAAATCAATTTTCCATTCTTGATCTCATAGAAGCCGTTTTTCTTTGTACTGATATCATAATGGTTTGTCTCATTGTCCGGGTACTTGATGGACTCTTTTGGAATATCAAGCTTCACCTGATCTTTTCCGACAAGTTTAATATTTCCGTCCCCGTCCGCTTTTGTTCCATCAATCTCGCCGGAAAACTGAACAAAGCCCTGAATCGTTTCCCCGGCTGCCACTACATAGGCCTGTTCAAAATCAATGTCCAGACGGTATGCGCCACTCTCTGTTTTTTCAAATTGATACGTTCCTGCCTTCTTTCCGTCCGCATCATAGAGATCGTGGTTCTTTCCGTCCAGAAGCCCATTCGGAATGATAACGCCTTCCGGATATTCATAGTAATACTGGTACCCGTTCTTCTCTATCTGCTCTTTTTGAAAGTTAAAATCGACCTTCAGATCCGAAGAATAGACATTTCTGTCGGCATCATACCTTGTCTCCCCGCCGGTAAGTCCCGTCACCTGCTCACTCATGGAAATTCTCTGTTCCTTTGGTGTCTCCGCCTGCGACGTCTCATCCGATTCCGTTTCCGGTGCATCTGTATTTGCTGTGTTTGCTGTATTTACCGTATCCTCTGTATGTTCCGGTTCTTCTGCGTCTGCTGCCATCTCCTCTGCAGCTTTTTCTTCCGTCTTCACTTCTTTTTGTGTCTGTAAAAGTGGATTCTCCGGTATCAGACCATATCCAAGAATTTTTGCATCCTCCGTCACCCATTCATTTTCCTTTACCATATCAGCGGAGTTTCCCTCAACCACCTTCAGAGTTCCGGATTCCTGCACTTTTTCTACAATGCCGACATGATCCGCGCTTCCATCCTGATCCAGATCGAAGAAAACCAGATCTCCGCTTTTGGGCTGTTTTGTCTGGCTTTCCACATACATTCCGGCATTTTTCAGCTCCGAAATCCATGCTGCACAGCCGGAGTTTACCGGCATCTGTTCCGCCGGGATTCCTGCATACCGGATGCAAAATGCCGCAAACATGGCGCACCAGTCTCCATACTCATTTCCATACCACGCACCGTAGCGTGTATATCCCTTCCGCGTTGTTCCGTCATCTGCAAACCTGAAATTTTTCCGGCTTTCCTGGTATCCCATCTGGCTCTGTGCAATCAGAACCACATTTTCCGCCCAGTTTTCCGTCAGATTCTGCGGAATCGTACTTTCCCAGTCCGCTTCCGTTTCCACATCCGCCGTCTCATCAATCAGACATTCTACGGTATGCGTATGCTCCGGTATCGTACACGCAAGCTCCGTCTTGTAGCATTCTTCTGTGTGATGATGCGCCGGAACAGGTTCCTGTTCTTCTTTCCCACAGATCTGTTCCCGTTCTGTATAGTAGCAGTTTTCGGTATGTGTATGCTCTTCTTTTTCACAGATCAGTGTTCCATCTTCATCGTAGCATTCCTGTCCATGTACATGCTCTTCTTTTTCGCAGTTCAGCGTAGTTTTTTCCTCATAACAGCTTTCCGTGTGCGTATGCCCTTCCTGCCCATCGGTTTCCTCTTTCTGGCAAACCAGTGTTTTGGTATAGCAGGCATCCGTATGAACATGTTCTGCCGTGTAACCACACTGATAATCTGCCGTCATGGAAATACCGGTATGATGCAGCTTCCAGCTGACAACCAGAAAAATCCCGGCCGCCAGGACAAGAAACACTGCCAGATACAGCCGGATGCTTTTATGTTTATCCTGAAAATTTCGGATATAATGATTTAATGTATTTTTCACCTTGCACCTCACTATCTGATTCTGGAAAAACGGTTCAAAGGCCAGACCCGCAAAAATACTTTTCCCACAATCTGTTCTTTCTCTACGCATCCGATCGTACTGCTGCGGCTGTCAATTGACACACTTCTGTGATCTCCCAGCACAAAGTAACGGTTTTCCGGTACCTGATACGGAAATTTCACATCACATTCGCCCAATGCCAGTTCATCCACATACGGCTCATCCAGTTGTTTTCCATTCACACTGACAACCCCGTTTTCCGCTATATCAATCACATCCCCGGGACCACCGATAATCCGCTTGATCAGCAGCTTATTCTGCCATCCAAAGCTGCAGAGATCCCCCGTTTTATAATGATCGTTTTTCACCAGCAACAGAATATCCCGGTCGGAAAGTGTCGGTTCCATACTGGTTCCCGAAACCTGAAGAACCGGAAAAAACAGCGTCGCAAGAAGAACTGCAGCAGCCGCAACAACTACAAGCGAATAAATCGTGCTCCGCAGAACCGCCCGATACCGATTCTGATACTGCAGCCGGCTTCGTTCCCGGCTGATTTCCTGCATCGACGGAATTTTTATTTTTTCCATCCTTCGCAGTTTCATGTATTTCCTCCCGTGTACGCTTCCAGACTCTGCAGCAGTGTTGCAAGTTCCTGGTGCTGCCGCATATAAGCTCCGCATTTTTTCTCAAACGCATCCCATTTTTGTTTTCGTTCCTGTTCCGCTTCTTCTGCCATCCGCTGACATGCTTCCTCTGTCTCTTTCTGCTTCTGTACTGCTGCTGCGAGCATTTCCTGACATGTCATTTTCATCTTTTCCATTTCGGCATGCACCGCAATTTCAGTCTGCTTTCTGAGAAGCTCTGTCTCCTCTTCTGTTTTCGCACGGATCGCCAAAGCTTCCTCCTCTGCCTCTTTCCGTATCCGCTTTGCATACTGTTCCGCCTCTTCATTCGCTGCACGGACGGAATTCAGATATTCATCCGCTGCTTTCTGTGCGCTTGCAAAAACGTGATTCAATTCCATCGCCGCTTCCGCAATTGATCCGGCTTTCGCAATCTGAATCGTCCGGTTCTGCAATTGCTGTTCCGCTTCCTCCAGTTTCTGATTTACTTCTTCTTCCTCTTTTTTCAGCGCATAAATGATTTCGATCAGTTCGGTCCGGTTCATTTTTCGCAATTCTTTTTCTTCCGCCATGTTCTGCAGCCTCTCAAGTTTCAATTTTTTTCTCTTTTTCATTACCTTTTTCATTACTTGTCAAATTCAAAAATAGCACAAAAAAAGCAGTAACACAAGGGTTTTTACTAATTTTTGTCAAAAAAAATCCTGTGTACCGCTCTTTTTTGTTTATTTTTTCTACTTGATTTTTATTTTTTCCAACGAAACCATTTTCGTTTTGTGCTGTTTTAAAACAGCATCTGTAATTATTTTTTACATTCTTCGTAACTATTCAGAGCCCCATCTCGGTTTCTGATTACTGCAGGGGCTCCTGTCGTGGAGGAACGCCATCGGAAGTGAAGCACCTGATCTGCGCCGTCAGTTTTTCCCCACACGTAAAATCGCATCCTGAATATTTTCCACCGGAACCAATGCAATTCCTCCGATTTTTTCCACCGATTTCATGCAAACCGCCGGCAGAATCACCCGTTCAAAGCCAAGTTTTTTGGCTTCCAGCACACGCTGCTCTGCCATACTTACCGCGCGAACCTCTCCGCTTAATCCTACCTCACCGAATACAACCGTTTTTTCGTCTATCACCTGGTCTTTATAGCTCGACACAACGGCAAGTGCAATGCCAAGATCGATCGCCGGTTCATTCATTTTTATTCCACCGGCGATATTGACATAGGCATCACTCGTGGAAAGATTGACTCTTGCACGTTTCTCAAGCACCGCCATCAGAAGGTTTACTCTGTTAAAATCGCAGCCCGCAGCAGTACGGCGCGGGATTCCAAAATTACTGTGGCAGACTAACGCCTGGATTTCGATCAGAATCGGCCGCGTTCCTTCCATGGAGCACGCAACAACAGAACCGGAGGCACCCTCCGGCCTTCCATTCAGCATATATTCTGACGGATTTTTCACTTCCACTAGCCCCTCTGCCTGCATTTCAAATACACCAATTTCGTTTGTGGAACCAAAGCGGTTTTTTACACCACGCAAAATACGATAAGAGGCATGGCGATCCCCTTCAAAATACAGCACGGTGTCTACCATATGCTCTAAAACCCTCGGTCCGGCTACATTTCCATCCTTCGTCACATGACCAACGATAAAAATCGAAATTCCCATCCCTTTGGCAATCTGCATCAGTACATTTGTTGATTCCCGTACCTGTGAAACACTGCCCGGTGCTGAGCCAACCTCTTCGTTGTACATCGTCTGAATGGAGTCAATCACCGCAATTTCCGGCTTTTCTCTTTCCATCACAGCACGGATCATGTCAAGGTTTGTCTCACAGAGCAGAGAAAGATTCTCATTAAACTCTCCGATCCGCACAGCACGCAGTTTGATCTGGCGCAGGGACTCCTCCCCTGAAATATATAAAACCTGGTGTCCCGCCGCAGACAGCATGCGGCACACCTGCAAAAGGAGGGTGGATTTTCCGATTCCCGGATCGCCGCCGACAAGGGTCAGCGAGCCCGGCACAATTCCTCCGCCAAGTACCCGGTCAAGCTCTCCGATTCCCGTTGGAATCCGTTCCTCTTTCCCTGTTGAAATTTCTGTCAGATGAACCGGCTTTCGGCCCGCAGCACTATGGCTGCCGATGCCCTGATTACCCGCCGATGTTTTCGATGCCGTCGGTTCTTCTACAAAGGTGTTCCATTCTCTGCACGCCGGACACTGCCCCATCCACTTTGCGGATTCATAGCCACAGTTCTGACAGAAAAAGGCTGTTTTTTTTGTTTTCGCCATCGTTATCTCCTTTTTTGATCTGCCTGGAAAAAAAGGCTGCCGCACACGTTCTGCGACAGCCTTTTCCTTATTTCATTATGCTTTTATGATCTCTACCTCTACGCCCTCTGCTTTTTCCAGCTCTACACTGAAAGAAAGCTTTCCGCCGAGATTTGTGGTCATATGACCGACATTCACACCATCGAGCAGCACCTTGTATTCGGTCTCTGCTTCCATCTCAACCGTGATCTGCGCGTCCTCCGGTCCTTCTACTTTGAAGGTCATTCCTTCATCGAATACATTCAGATCGGTAACTGCTGTTCCCGGAACAGATTCGTATACGAACATTCCATTTCTCTCCAGCTTTGTGATTTCTTTGAAGGTTTTTACTTTATAAAGATCTCCTCTGTGTTCAAAGTCAGATTTTTTTGCCTTTGCCGCAAGCTCATAATCTCCGAAGCTGATTCCTCCGTCTGCTTCTGTGCGGATTAATTCTTTCACTACTGACATTTTCAAATGCCCTCCTGGTCTTGTCTTTTGTGTTGTGTTGTTTCGTTTCTTTGTGAAAATCATACCATAATCAAAAAGATTTTACCATATAAATTATGAATTTTTATTTTTTTCGAGAACTTTAAACGTAATCTCCTTTTTGCTCATACCGGCCGCTACCGTATCACCTTTCTTTACTGTTCCATTCAGGATGGCTTCTGCCAGCGGATCTTCTATTTTACTCTGGATCGCACGTTTTAACGGACGGGCACCATATTTACTGTCAAAGCTGTTTTCCACAAGATACTCTTTTACGGTGTCGCGGACCTTCAGTTCGATATCCATCTGCTCCCTGCAGCGACGCTCCAGGTCTTTGAGCAGAATCTGCAGAATCTTCTTGGTATCTGCTTTGGTCAGCTGGTGGAATACAATAATCTCATCGATTCGGTTCAGGAATTCCGGTTTAAACATCCGTTTGACTTCCTCCATGACCTGACCCTTCATGTACTCATAGTCCTTGCGTTCATCTTCCTCCGAAAGGAATCCGAGACGCTTTGGCGCTACGATGTTCTGCGCTCCGGCGTTGGATGTCATGATGATACAGGTCTGTTTGAAATCAACTTTTCTTCCCTGTGCATCGGTGATATGACCGTCGTCAAGCACCTGAAGCAGAATATTGAAAACATCCGGGTGGGCTTTTTCAATCTCATCAAACAGGATCACGCTGTACGGATTTCGGCGTACTTTTTCAGAGAGCTGGCCGCCCTCCTCATAACCGACGTATCCCGGAGGAGAACCGATCAGCTTGGAAACACTGTGTTTCTCCATGTATTCCGACATATCAACACGGATCAATGCCTGTTCTGTGCCAAAGACTGCCTCCGCGAGTGCCTTGGAAAGCTCTGTTTTTCCGACACCGGTCGGTCCCAGAAACAGGAACGAACCTGTCGGACGATTCGGATCTTTTAAGCCGACTCTGCCTCGTTTGACAGCCTTCGCCACAGCCGCTACTGCTTCCTCCTGCCCAACGACACGCTTATGGAGCGTCTGTTCCAGTCGTGCCAGGCGTTTCGATTCGCCCTCTGCAAGACGCTGCACCGGAATCTTCGTCCAGGTTGAGACCGTCTTTGCGATTTCTTCCTCCGTCACCTGCAGTTTTCTGCTCTTGCAGCGGCGCTCAAAACGTTTTCTGATCTGCTCTAATTCTTTTTCCAGCTCCTGCTGGCGTGCCTGCAGTTTTTTTGCCTGTTCAAAATCGCCTGCGCTGATGGCAGCTTCTTTTTCCTTCTGCACCTCAAACAGCACCTGCTCCTCTTTTGTCATATTGTCCGGCACCTGATAGCCTGCAAGCTGTACCCCTGCAGATGCTTCGTCGACCAGATCAATCGCTTTATCCGGCAGAAAACGATCATTGATATAGCGCACACTCATTTTTACAGCTGCTTCCAGTGCTTCATCCGTAATTTCTACGCCATGATGACGCTCGTAGTATGGACGCAGTCCTTTTAAGATATCGAGTGCCTCGCTTTCTGTCGGTTCTTCTACTTTCACCGGCTGAAAACGACGTTCCAGAGCCGCGTCTTTTTCGATATATTTTCGGTATTCCTCCAATGTTGTTGCACCGATGAGCTGAATTTCTCCGCGGGAAAGGGACGGTTTTAAGATGTTGGATGCATCGAGTGCTCCCTCTGCGCCGCCGGCTCCGATGATCGTGTGAAGTTCATCGATGAACAGCAGAATATTTTCATTTTCCGTGACTTCTTTGACAACGCGTTTGATACGCTCCTCAAATTCACCGCGGTATTTGCTTCCTGCTACCATTCCGGAAAGGTCAAGGACAACAACTCGCTTATCGCGGATCGTTTCCGGCACGATGCCAAGGGTAATCCGCTGCGCCAGACCTTCCGCAATCGCCGTTTTTCCGACACCCGGCTCTCCGATCAGACACGGGTTGTTTTTTGTCCGGCGACTTAAGATCTGAATGACACGCTCAATTTCCTGCCCACGGCCGACAACCGGATCGAGTTTTCCTTCACGCGCAAGCTCCGTCAGATCCCGGCTGTACTGATCCAATGCCGGCGTTTCGCTGGTCTGCGCTCCGCCTCTTGCCTGCGGTCCGCGGCCGGTGTTTGTATTTCCGCTTGCACCGCCCTGCAGCGGTGCCTCGCCCATGGCAGTAAGGATTGCTCCATATAGTTTCTGAATGTTGATCCCCATGGTAAAAAGCAAACGGGTAGCAACACAGTCACTTTCTTTTAAGATTGCGATCAGCAGATGCTCGGTTCCCACAGCTCTGCTCTTAAAACGCGCTGCCTCCGCTTCTGCATTTTCAAGCACTCTGCGTACTCGCGGAGTATAGCCCGGTCGGGATTCGGTCACGGTGTTTCCGCCTGGTGCAATCAGACGGTCAATCAGTTCGGTAAGCTGTCCGGCATCTACGTGAAACTCAGAAAGCACCATGCCTGCTGTGCCATCCTCCACGTTCAGAAGTCCGATCAGAAGGTGTTCGGTTCCTACGTAATTATGTCCACATTTTTCAGCTGTCCTAACCGCATATGCCAGTGCTTTTTTTGCCTGACTGGTATATCCTTCTCTCATAACACTATTATCTCCTTCATGTTTCGTCTGCGTAATTGCTGTAAATTTCATCTACAAGCTGATGTACTTCTTCTTTTGATATATTTTTGCAGACGGCTTTTGCAAGAATCACCTGCAGATCTTCGCGCAGTTCCTGCATGGCATACAGTTTATCCGCATCGATAGAAATAACGGCTCCTTTTCTTCGGTCAATCGAAAGAAGCCCCTCCTGCCGGAGTACGCTGTAGGCCTTATTTACGGTATGCATGTTGATTCCGATATTGTCTGCGAGCTGTCTTACCGAAGGTAGAGTATCTCCTTCCTGAATTCTGGAAGTGGCAATACCCAGAATAATCTGATTTCTCAGCTGGATATAGATCGCTTCATCGCTGTTGAAATCGATCTGTATTGTCTCATAATACATAGTTACACCCTGCTTTCTCGTATCGTTTTGTTATACATATGTTATAACAATTCGCAGACTTTGTCAACAAACGGTTTCCCTACCTGTTTTTCTCGTAGATGATCTGAAGACCTTTCAAGAGCAGATTCTCATCGATGATGATGTCGTGTCTGCAGTGCGGAATCACAGCTTTCGCCAGACCTCCAGTAGCCACAATCGTGCATTTGCAGCCCAGTTCTTCTTCCATCCGTTCGATCATGCCGTCGATACTGGCAGCGTTTCCATAAATCATGCCGCCTTTCATACAGTCCAGCGTATTTTTGCCAATGACTTTTTTCGGTGCTGTCAGACTGGTCTGGCTAAGCTGCGCGGCATTTGATACGAGAGCATCCAGCGAAGTACGAAGTCCCGGAAGAATCACGCCTCCGATGAAGCTTCCTTTCTGATCAAGTACACTCATCGTCGTGGCAGTTCCCATATCAATAACAATCTGCGGGCATGTGTATTCATTCAGAGCCGCTACTGCCACAACAACAAGGTCACTTCCTGCCGTTGCAGGGTCGTCCAGTTTGATATTAAGTCCGGTCTTCACACCGGGGCCGACAACTTTAACCGACTTTTTAATCACTTTTTCTGCCGCACTCCTGCAGAGCTCTGTCACCTGCGGAACAACGGAAGAGATGATACCTCCTTCGATCTGCTCCACCGGAATCTCATACAGTTCCAGTACATTTTTCAGGCTGACTGCGTATTCCAGCTCCGTTTTCGCTTTGTCCGTGGAGAGTCTTTCGATGAAGTATGTTTTTTTCCCTTCCACACACCCAAGGACGATGTTCGTGTTGCCGATGTCTATTGCAAGGATCATGATTCGGGTTCCTCCTGTAAAAACTATGAAATGAAATTCTTGTGGTTTTATTATACATGGTGCGGCGCTTTGAGACAAGGAAAAAGACAGCAAGAAAAAGACAATTAAGTCGATTTCATACTGTCTTCTGAATATTTCATTTTGAATTATCTATTCTTGTTGTTCACAAAAATAAATTTTACATCATTCTCAAACCGTGTGTCATTTGTGGATTATAAACGGGCGGCGTTTGAGTACCATACATTTTTACATCATTCTCAAACATATAGTCCTGAATTGATGGCTGATGAATTGTTTGAGTACCATACATTTTTACATCATTCTCAAACCGATCTACACGCAAAACTGGGCGTGCAGCTGTTTGAGTACCATACATTTTTACATCATTCTCAAACTGGTTTCCTGATTGATTTGACTGCTCCTCAGTTTGAGTACCATACATTTTTACATCATTCTCAAACAACTTTAACGATGCTGAGGGAATTGTAGCAGTTTGAGTACCATACATTTTTACATCATTCTCAAACTACAAATACGCTTGTTTCCAGGTGTTTTGCGTTTGAGTACCATACATTTTTACATCATTCTCAAACGAGCCAAACTGCGCGTGGACGGAGACTATGGTTTGAGTACCATACATTTTTACATCATTCTCAAACTCGTGTCCGCTGTTAGAAATTAAGCTCATAGTTTGAGTACCATACATTTTTACATCATTCTCAAACAATTTCTAGGGCTTGAAGATCATGTGATTTGTTTGAGTACCATACATTTTTACATCATTCTCAAACCGGATAGGTGTTCTGGCTGCTGATGTATGAGTTTGAGTACCATACATTTTTACATCATTCTCAAACCCGTTGGTGTCAATCTCCGTATCAATGATGGTTTGAGTACCATACATTTTTACATCATTCTCAAACAGACGCTGGGAAGAATACACGGGCGAGAAAGTTTGAGTACCATACATTTTTACATCATTCTCAAACCATGTCCTTCATGTAGTCCAAAGACGAATAGTTTGAGTACCATACATTTTTACATCATTCTCAAACCGTTTGGCAAGTATGTTGTTTTTGGATTCAGTTTGAGTACCATACATTTTTACATCATTCTCAAACTCTCTGTGCCTGATCGATTCCGGATACGATGTTTGAGTACCATACATTTTTACATCATTCTCAAACCTCAAATTTAAAAATGAACTGCTTTCATCTGCACAAAACAGGTACTCAAACATCCGATGGATATTAATAGACATCACATCCATCTTTGTCAATTATATAATATTCTCTCTGATTCGAAAAGTCCCTTTGTATATTTTCTATGAAAAGCAAGGATATTTCATAGTAGCATGCCATTTGGGAGAGTTTGTTTATTTGTGTTTCGTTCAGATAGGATCGAATATTGACCAAAATCACCAGTTCTTTTTGGAGAAGTTCGGCCATAACTTTGATATATTGCGTTAATTTTTCCAGAAGCCCCATCTCTTTTTCGGTTTCTGTCTGAACTCCCATCAATTTTAGGAGTGCGCTCAAATCGATTTCCTCATTTTGTTCCAATTCGTACCCACTGACAGCTTCCAATTGATAGATGTATTTCTTCAGTTCCGCAATAATTCTCTGCGTTTCCAGAAACATTTCTTCATTTTGCGCACTTTTGACCAGCTCTGTAAATAACCGTTTTTGTATTCTGTGATCCGCAAAATCAAGAGAAAAGGGCGTTAATACCAATTCCACATCTCTTTTCATATTCAGCTCTGTGTCAGCTTTAGAAAGTACGAAATTTCCCTTCTCTCCCTGATTTTGTTTTTGCAGCTGCTCCACATATTTTAAAAACAGCTCCGGTGATTCTATAATCCATTCCGTGGGACAGTTCCGATGAATCGCAATAGGTTTTTCCAAGTCCACATGTACCAGTTTCATAAAATCACCAGCCTTTCATCCGTATTCAACACTTCACTCTTTACGTTCCCAACAATCAGATCCATTTTCGCATACTGCTTCTCAGTCACCGTTAAAAGCTGTATCAGACCTTCTTCCGGCTTATTTTTATGAATCTGATCCACGATTCCATTCACTACAGTTGTATTTAACGCAAGCTTACAGTATACGGATTCCTGGAGCATCAGGAATCCGCTTTTCAATAAAAACTTTCGAAATCTCGCATATTCTCTTCTCTGATCGCCCGTCAGCACCGGAAGATCAAACAGTACCAATACTCTCATAAAACGATAACTCATAGGCCATAAAACCGGATCAATGCACTGTCATTCTCATTTAAGGCATCAAATACACTTTTACAGTAAATTTTTATGGCATTATTCACATACTGTGTTTTCCCGTCTATCATGACTTCGTTGTTTAATACATTGACCAACTGTATTTTTTCCTCATGCGTAAATTCTTTCCTCTGCATTTGGATTACTTCCCGGTCAATCAGAACACGGAACGGTTCCATCAAATCGGACGCCAGATTAAACTGATTAAACATATTATCATGAAAGAGTCCGAGCTGTGTAATATAACCGCTCGCTACAATTTCTCTCGCAAACGCAGACAACAAAATGCTATATCCGTAATTCAGCGCTGCATTTTCCGGACAATCCGCAGTTCTGGTAAATGTCATACCGAACAATGCATTAAAATATACCTTTGCCGCATGCCCTTCCCGGTTTGTCTCATCGTTCCAGCCAATCTCCTGTAAATATGATTCTAACAGACCCGCTTCTTCCTTTCCCATATTTTTTAACAGTTCCTTCTGTTTTCGTATTTTTTCCGTCACAATTTCTGTCCAGATCGCTTCTTTACTGTGCCGGCTCCACTGAATCTGCTTTCTGATTTTATTGCTGGTATCATGACTTCCGTAATACCCAACCAGTTCCGACGATGGATTTCTCTTTTCATCGCAAAAAATCACTTTTATTTTCTTTTTTGTCAGCTCTGCCAGCAGACTTGTTGTGACTGTTGCTGCTGTTGACTCAATCAGAATGGTTGATATTTCACTTAAATGTATTTTTGTTACTTCCTCATTTCGCACCACAAGGTAACCAAGCTGATAGTCCAGCTTTGCCCGTTTGGAAATAACCACAATCCGCCAGCTCATAATGCATTCAGGTCTACTGTCTGCTCGTAGATACCGGTTGGCGATTGATGAATCATTTCGATTCGACTGCAATCGGTTATATTTTTGTTGAGACACAAAATTCCTGCTCTTCCAGATCCTCCAATTAATTTCAAATCAGCGGCAGCACTCTGGCACTGGAAAAAATGTAAAACTTCATACAAAACGATACACTTTTCTTCTATGCATAATTCTTTAAATTTTTCTCTTTTTTCCGTTAATGTCTTTGCCTGTGCTCCAAGTTTTTTTGCATATACCGTATTTGTTAATTTATTTAAAAAGGTTTCATACAGCATCACCACCTTCTTTTCTTCTAAATGGTCGGAATCGTAAATTTTCAGTTCTTTATTCTGTTTTTTACGTTCCACGTACTGTACTATTTTTTTCAGTATTTCTGTTTCTTCCTGGGAAAGTACCAGCTGATTTGCACCTTGCATCAATAGCTGATCCCCTGATCTTCCGGAAACCCACATATAAAATCCGTCCACACAAAACAGAGTATCTATTTTGATTTCCGGCACCAGCACTCGCGGATTCTTTAACTGTCTTTCCTCTTCCAGATACCGAATTATATTTTCTTCTGACTTCTGAATTTCCTTTTTCAGACGAATCGGCACATACTCGATTGTTCGTATTTTCTTTCCCTTTTTGCCCTCCGATTCTGCCAGTACAAAGTAAGCTCCCGCCTCTTTGTTATATCCTCCATACTTCTGTATATCACAAAGCCGTTCATCACTGCTCTTAATCGGAACCTGACCTTTTCCTTTTTTGACAATCTGCTGGTCAAACAATGCACCTGTTGCCTCATACGATCTTCGCGTCACAAGAATGTTGTTCTTTTCCATAAATTTTCGGACTGTCGCAATGGTTCCGTTCCCGCTTTCCCAGGCAATTTCTCCGTTTCGTTCAATTCTTTCCTGTTCAAACATCTTCTTCAGGTTATAACTTCTTCCCGGATTTTCCTTAATGAAGTGAATCGGATTTGATGTAAATTTTACAAAATATGCGTTGCCCACGACAATATTCAAATAAGCATCCTTCGCATGATGATAATCATTCATCTCCCGTACCTTCAGAAATTTAAAATCCTTACGGAACTTTGAAACGGTTGGCGCTTTCACATAAACAATCTGTGTATCCGGGATCACCTGCTGCAGAATACTTGCTGCCGCTTTTGTACTCTGACGAGTTTCCACCAGCTGCCTGGAAATAAATCCAGCCAATTCAGACGGTTCAAATCCATTTCCTCTGATCAGCCGTTTATATTTTTCTTCACTGATCAATCCGGCATCCACTAAAGATTTCCAGAATGGCTGCATTTTTTTCCGAACTGTTTCATCGATCGGATATTTATCCTCTTTCATCTGATTACATTTTTTCTTTACAAGTACCCGGTTATCCAGACTATCATCCATCACTTTGGACTGTGGGAAAATATGATCAATGTCATACTTCTGGTTATCCCACAATTCCTCCAGTTCAATTGTTTCACCGGAATACATACATTTTCCTTTTTGCGTATAATACAAATACAGCTTGTCTCTTCTCATTTCCGCATCGGAACGTTTTTCAATCTCATCTATCCAGTCTTTTTCTTCCGCTTTACATTTTTTATAGAGTTCCAGCAGTTTCTTTTTTCTTGAAGAGGTTCTTCCCTGATCGGTTTTTTCTCTTGCCATTTCTATAAAAACACGTTTCGGTGGGTTTCCCATCACTTTACAGATTTCCTTTACAATCAAAAGGCTCTGCCAAATCTGCCGCTTCACTGCCGGTGATACGTAAAGCTCCTCGACTAATTCATACGAAATATCCCGTTTTTTTTGTTCGTTTCCATTCTTTTCTTCGATTGCCGATGCAAACAAATATTTTTCGCTAAGCAGTTGCATCAGATTGTCATTCGTCTCCCACAAAGCCCGAATAATAGACCATGCCTCTCCCGTTTCCGGTGCCGGTGCTTCCGTCTCTTCCAAAAACACTTTTGAGAGTCTTCCCCAACCACGATACGGCAGTTTACTTATGCTGTCTCTTTGTTTTTCTGTCAACTCCGGAAACAGTTTCTTTAATCTCTGTTTCAGTATCGCTTTATCATCTCCAAACAGCGTTACGTTCAGGATGATGCATTCTTTTTCCGCCTGGTTCAGTGACAGATTTGTTAATTTCTCTTTAAAGTCATGGTATGCCGTAAGAGAACTCTTGAAATCACCATCAATTCCGGTAATTTCAACTTCTTTTCCGGTAATTCCTTCTTTCACTAAATAGTTTTTCAGTTTTTTCTGTGTAACCTTTCTGCTTTTCTGGAATACTTCTTCATATATTTTCTGTTTCTGCTCTACAGATATCTTTTCTCCATCCAAACGCAGATTATTTAATTCATTTAAAACTTCGTATTTGCTGTACAGTAGAGAATACTTTGGTAAAACATCTTCACTTGGCAGATAAGTACATTTATTCGTCATTCTTCGAATAAACTGTTCTGCACTTGCTTCCAAGTCTACCATCTCATCGAAGTTCCATGGATATATTTTGCCTTCTTTTCGTACCGCCCAGTTACTTTTCTCCCCTTTTTTTCGAATTCCGTTTAAGGGTCCTACGTAGTACGGAATGCGGAATGTGAAAATTTTTTGAATCTTCTCTCCATTCTCTTTCAGTAGCGGAACTTTATCTTCCAGATTTTTCAGGATTGCATTTAATTCATATAAATGAATCTGATACGGAATGACACTGTTGTCTTTTACAGTCTGTTTCGGAAGAAACGTTCCCATTTCCATTTCCTTCTGCATGCAGGATGCTTTCGTCACATCTGATATCTTGCCCATAATATTCTTTTTCAGATAACCGTAAAAGTCTTCCTGACTGCATTGTTTTGGTGCCTTGATATACGCATAATAATTAGCTTTTTCATCCTTTTTTGCAAACAGTCTCTGATATTCTTCCCTTGAAAGATTCTCTCTGACCAGCTTTTTCAGATCTTTCAGATCTTTTTTATGCTTTTCATAAAGTGCCACTTTTGCCTCTGAAAGAGAAGAATAGTTCTGCAAAATATCAGCCAGAACAGCCCAATCGTACACTGCTTTTGCGTGTTCAATTAATACATATTTTTCTCCCAGCTCTGCTTCGATCTCTCCAGCGTATTCTTCATAACCTGCATCTGCGAAGCAAAGTTTTGGCCGTTCCAGTGTATCCATCTGTTTTTCCCCAAACAGATTTCCCAGTTTTGCTGTTCCACCGGTAATCAATCCCAGCCACTCTTTTTCACAGGATGTTTCTGCCCGCATTGCTTTTACTGCTTTTGTCTTTTTCGCAGATTTGGTCAATGTTCGGTCTTTTAAAATTGCCTCTATTTCCTTGCTTCTTTCCACTCCAATCTCGGAAGAAAAGCCAAGTTCTTCTGCCCGCACTGCTTCAAGGAACTGTTCAAATGTTGTCTGAAATTCTCTTACCTGTTCGATATTTCCGTTTAATAGAAAATGGCCTCTGTGTTTCATCATATGATGCAGAGCAAGATATATCAGACGAATATCAGGCGTTTCGTCAGTTTCCATTAACCATTTTCTCAGATGATAGATGGTTGGAAACTGTTTATGATATTCTTTGTCTGTGTAATCATCATCCGCAAACAATGCATAGGGAAGTTCCGGACACTTTCCCTGCCTGTCACGCTTATCCTCTGGCCAGTAACGACTCTCTTTCATTCTGCGAAAAAATCCATCATCTATCTTTTCTACTTCTTCCGCAAAAATTTTCTGCAGCAATTCTATTCTCCAATTACGACGATCCAATCTTCGTTTTGCTGTCCGAAACCCTCTTCTCTCTTCTGCAGTCTGTGCACTGTCAAATAGTCGTACACCCCAAAGTGTTTTTCCATGTGCGCGCAAAATTTCGTACTTCTCATTTGTCACAGCCCATCCAACCGAACCGCTTCCCATATCAAGTCCGAGATAATATTCCCCTTTCATCTGTTCTTTCCTCCATTTTCTACATTTTATCTAATTTTACCATATATTTTGATTTTTTACATCTTTTCTTTCCTATTTTCAACAATTCTACTTCCTGGTTCTTGCTGTTCCCACAGTACTGAATCATAACCATGTTTCATTTCTAATTTTAGACAACAAAAAAACTGCTGTCTATGAAGACAACAGTTTTCGTTCCACACACTGTGGACCATCTAACGATGGCGTTTTCGATAAATCGTTATTTGAACTTATGATGTAAAATTTAGTATGGTACTAAACTATCTACACTATACTTCTATTTTTTCCTTTCGTCAATCTTTTTTAGAAAGTTTTTATGATAATTATTCCATTTTTTTCTCTTGCGTCCTTGTTGTTTTTATGGTAAAATATACTTTGTTCTGATTACGAACAATGCCGCTGTGGCGGAATTGGTAGACGCACTTGACTCAAAATCAAGCGGTGAATAACCGTGCCGGTTCGAGTCCGGCCAGCGGCATAGCTAAAAAAGATCTGCAAAAACGAACGTTGATGCAGATCTTTTTTTATTGTCTTCCCTTCAAAAAAGCAGCTTTTGAAAGAAAGAAAACCCCTTTCGCAGAACCCGCCATCTGCCGCACGGTTCTTTTTGAAAGGGGTTTTACTGTTGTTACCTCTTATTTGTTTCCAAACATCTTTTCATATTCCGGTGTTCCATCCAGTGTAGCGAAGTAATCCTTCGGGGTTTCTGCGCGGCGGATGACTTCAAAGCTGCCGTCCTCTTTTAACAGAACCTCTGCAGATTTTAATTTTCCGTTGTAGTTGTATCCCATGGAAAATCCATGTGCGCCGGTGTCGTGGATGAAGAGGAGGTCTCCGACTTCCACTTCCGGAAGCATGCGGTCGATCGCGAATTTATCGTTGTTTTCGCACAGGGAGCCTGTTACGTCATATTTGTGGTCGCACGGCTGATCTTCTTTTCCCATCACCGTGATGTGGTGGTAAGCGCCGTACATAGCCGGTCTCATCAGGTTGACCGCGCAGGCATCACAGCCGATGTACTCTTTGTAGATGTGTTTCTGATGGATGGCGCGGGTAACGAGTCCGCCGTACGGTCCCATCATGAAACGGCCCATCTCCGTGTAAATTGCAACATCGCCCATGCCGGCCGGAACGAGGACTTCATCGTACACTTTATGTACACCCTCGCCAATCACGCGGATGTCATTGCCTTCCTGATCCGGTTTGTACGGAATTCCGACGCCGCCGGAAAGATTGATGAATTTAATCTTCACGCCCGTCTCTTTCTGCAGTTTTACAGCCAGCTCAAACAGTGTTTTTGCCAGAACCGGGTAGTAATCGTTGGTTACGGTATTACTTGCAAGGAAGGAATGGATGCCGAACTCTTCTGCCCCTTTTGCCTTCAGAATGCGGAATGCCTCAAAAATCTGCTCGGTTGTCATACCGTATTTGGCATCTCCCGGATTATCCATGATGTCGGTGCTGATTTTAAACAGTCCGCCCGGGTTATAACGGCAGCAGATTTTCTTCGGAATGTAGCCTAATGTTTTCTCAAGAAAATCAATATGTGTAATATCATCAAGGTTAATGATCGCACCAAGCTCTGCAGCCAGTTGATACTCTGCAGCCGGTGTTACGTTGGATGAAAACATGATTTTATCTTTCTCAAATCCCATCGCATCGGAAAGCATCAGCTCCGTGTAAGAAGAGCAGTCGCATCCGCAGTCATATTCACCCAGCATTTTGATCAGTGTCGGGTTTGGGTTCGCTTTCACAGCAAAATACTCACGAAATCCCGGATTCCAGGAAAAAGCTTCCTTTACCGCTTTCGCATTCTCACGAATTCCTTTTTCATCGTAAATGTGAAACGGAGTTGGTACTGCTGCTGCGATTTCTTCCAGTTTTTCTTTTGTTACAAAAGGCTTCTTCGTCATTCTCTTTTGTCTCCTTCTTCTGCTTATTTTGCCTGAATAATGTGAAGCATGTTTGTCATATATCCTTCACCCGTCACCTCGTTGGTAGCAGGGTCTCCGGCCGTAAAAATAACCATATCGCCACGTTCTACAAGCTCCTCACGGCGCACCATATACATAGCATGGGAAATGATGTTCTCCGTAGAATCTTCCTCGTATCCGGTCACCGGACGAACGCCCCAGTAGAGCTGCATTTTTCTTCTTGCCCATTCATATGGGGTAACGCCGTAAATCGGTACGCTCGGACGAAGGTTTGAGATCAGTCTTGCGGTCTGACCGGACATCGTCGGGGTCACAATGCAGGCTGCTTTGATGTGTTCTACCATAGAAACGGCTGCACTTCCGACTGCTGCGGAAACATTCAGCTTTCCTTCCAACGCTTTTCCATCGCGGTAATCTTCGAATTTCAGATAGCGCTCTGTCTGCTCGGCAATCTCTCCCATCATGGTAACTGCCTCGATCGGATATTTTCCGGCTGCTGTTTCGCCGGAGAGCATGATCGCATCCGTTCCATCATAAATTGCATTCGCAACATCGGCTACCTCTGCACGGGTCGGACGCGGGTTCCGGATCATGGAATCCAGCATCTGGGTTGCTGTGATAACCGGTTTGTATTTATGATTGCATTTTTCAATGATGATTTTCTGTACATGCGGTACTTGGCACGCCGGAATCTCTACACCAAGGTCTCCCCTTGCAACCATCACACCATCTGCCGCATCGATGATGCTGTCGATGTTCTGCACACCCTCCGCATTTTCGATCTTGGCAATGATATCAATATGCTCTCCTCCGTTTGCCACAAGGAACTCACGGATTTCGTTAATTGCCTCTGCATTTCGGATAAAGGAAGCTGCAACAAAATCAATATCCTGTTCAATACCAAAAAGAAGATCTCCTTTGTCTTTCTCCGTCAGGTTCGGAAGATTGATCGAAACGTTCGGTACATTCACGCCCTTTTTTTCTCCGAGCTCGCCGCCGTTTACTACGGTACAGACAATTTCCGGTGCATTTACTTTTTCTACGCGCAGGCCGATCAGACCATCATCGATCAGAATTGTGTCTCCCTCTTTGATATCTTCCGTAAGGCCGGTGTAGCTGACCGAACAGTGATTTTCATCTCCGGTTTCCTGAACGGTTGTCAGGGTGAAGGTCTGTCCGGTTACCAGATTTACTTTTTTGCCATCTTTCAAAACGCCGGTACGAATTTCCGGTCCTTTGGTGTCCAGAAGGATTGCCACAGGAGTTTTCAGCTCTTTTCGAAGCTCTTTCAGCATATCCATACGCATTTTCTGCTCATCGTGGTCTCCATGAGAAAAATTAAAACGAGCAACATCCATTCCGGTTTCAATCAGTTTTTTCATCAGGTCACGGGAGTTGGTATTTGGTCCCATGGTGCAGACAATTTTCGTTCTTCTCATACTTTCTCTCCTTCTTTATTTTACATGTTCATGCGTAAACAGGTGATCCTGACAGTATTCATAATTTCCGTTGCATCTGGAGCAGAAACGGAACTCCAGATTCGGATCATCTTTTTCGGTCCGGCCGCAGATCGCACATTTGTGTTTTGTGATCCCGTTCGGATTGCGGTATTCGGCTTCGCCTCTTGAAACGGCCTTTTTGAATTCCTTCCGGCGTCTGTTCTGCTGGAAAGAGCCGCGTTTTCCTTTTCTTGTCATCAGGAAGAACACAAGGACGTTTGCAAGGGAACAAAGAATAACAACACATCCTGCCCAGTTTCCGCTCATGATGCTGGTAATCATGCTGTAGGCGAGAAGCGCTACGTCAAGGTATGCCAGCCATTTGATTTTGATCGGAATAATGAAATACAGCAGTACCTGCATATCCGGGAAGCTGATCGCAAAGCCGAGGAAAATCGAGAGGCTGATGTAGTAAGTGCTGAATGCCGCTCCCATCAGCGACGGATATCCGTTGACTGCATATAAGATTCCATACAGCAGGAAGGAACCGATAATGGTCATCAGAATACCAGAAAAGATGTAAACATTATACTTGAAATCTCCCCAGGCTCTCTCAAGGCTTGTTCCGATTGAGTAATAGAAAAACAGCATGATGATCGTAAAGATATCAAGGCTGCTCGGCGGAATCAGAATCCAGCTCACCAGACGCCAGATCTGTCCGTGCAGAATATAATATGGTTCCAGTGTCAGATACTGTCTCATAATGGGGGCCGCAAGCTGAATGATATAGCCCGCAATGTACGTTACGATAATGTACATCGTCAGATGGCTTAACGCGTATCTCCCATATTTTCGCTCCATTTTGTCTAAAAAATTCATGCACACTCTTCCTTTTTGTTTGTTTTATTTTACCGGCTTTCACTGCCCGAAAATACATTCTCATTATACGTGCTGCCTTTTCGTTTGTCAAACGGTATAACGGTGAATTTCGTCTCTGAAAAAGAGCTTTACGAATGTTTTACTTTCCGGTATAATTTATTAGAAATCTTTTCCAGTTATTTTATAAATATACGAAAAAATTCAGGAGGACTTTATATATGGCAGGATCATCATTTGGTACCATCTTCAGACTGACCACCTGGGGAGAGTCTCATGGAAAAGGCGTGGGCGTTGTTGTGGACGGAGTGCCGGCCGGCCTTTCGCTTTCCGAGGAGGATATTCAGGTTTACCTCGACCGCAGGAAGCCGGGACAGAACCGCTTTACCACAAAACGGAAAGAATCCGATACCGTTCAGATTTTATCCGGCACTTTCGAAGGAAAAACGACCGGTACCCCGATTTCCATGGTGGTATGGAATGAGGATCAGCATTCCAAAGATTACAGCGACATTGCTTCCTATTACAGACCGGGCCACGCCGACTATACGTTTGATGCAAAATACGGTTTCCGCGACTACCGCGGCGGCGGACGCTCCTCAGGACGCGAGACGATCGCACGCGTGGCTGCAGGTGCCATTGCCTTAAAAATGCTCTCTGAGCTTGGCATCACCGTTTCCGCCTACACCCGCTCCATCGGTGACGTGGAAATCCAGTCTTTTGATGCCGCTGAAATCGCGAATAACGCCCTGAATATGCCGGATGCAGAGGCTGCCGAAAAGGCTTCCGAGCTTTTAACAAAAGCCATGGCGGAAAAAAATTCCGTCGGCGGTGTGGTCGAATGTGTCGTTCACCATATGCCGGCCGGTGTCGGCGATCCGGTGTTTGAAAAGCTCGATGCCAACCTTGCAAAAGCACTCGTCTCCATCGGCGCCGTAAAAGGCGTGGAAATCGGAGACGGTTTCTCGGTCTGCACAGCTACCGGGCTTACCAATAACGATGCCTTCCATGTAAATGCGGACGGCTCCATTGTCAAGCTGACCAACCACGCCGGCGGTATTTTAGGCGGTATCAGCGACGGAAGCGATATCGTTGTCCGGGCTGGTTTCAAACCGACCCCGTCCGTTGCTGCTTCCCAGCAGACCATCAACAAAGATGGTGAAAACATTGCCATCGAAATCAAAGGCCGCCACGACCCGATCGTCGTTGCACGCGCCGTTGTTGTCGTGGAATGTATGACCGCTCTTGTCCTGGCGGACGCACTGCTCGTCGGCATGAGCGCCAAACTGGACAATGTAAAGAAAGTCTGGGCTCTGGACGAGAAATAAAGGCCGGACTGCTTCTTTCTGGCTTCAACACAAAAAATGCCTGCGGGATACAGTTCTTCCTGCAGGCATTTTTGCGTTATTTTTTTAGTGAACGCCTTTTTTCGTAATCAGAATACAGTTCGGCGTCTCCACTTTCATCGGGCGGCCTTTCTGAACCAGCACGTTTTTCTCATAATCAACGGTAAATGTTGTGATCGTGTTGGACTCATGGTTTGCCACTGCGATATGTTTTCCGTCCGGGAACATTGCAATATCCTTTGGATATTCGCCGCTGATCGGAAGTGCAAACTTCTTCTCCAGGCAGCCGGTCTCCGGGTCGATATGGAACATTGCTACGGTATTGTCTCCGGCTGTAGAAGTAAACAGGTAGTGGTGATCCGGGGAAAGGCACATGCCGGATGCAGCGTCGTGCGCCTGGTCCACGTTCGCGGATGTGGTGCTGATCGACTGCAGTTTTTCAAATTCCGGTCCGTTTCCCGTATCACGGTAGCTGAATACATCGACTTTGTTCATCAGCTCGTAAATGACATACGCGTATTTTCCGGATTCACTGAAAACGATCTCTCTCGGGCCGGATTCACGCTCACAGCGCAGGATATCCACCAGTTTCAGGCGGTCACGCTGTGTGTTCAGCTTGTACATTTTGATCTGGTCAATGCCGTTGTCGACTGCGCAGACATATTTGTTGTCCGGTGTAGGAACGACACAGCTGACATGCGGGCGGAAGTTACGCTCTGCCACACTGCCAAGGCCCTTGTGGAACACGCCGTCCATCAGACTTCCGAGGCGGCCGTCCTTATGGGTATGTACAACGGTTACTTTTCCGTCATGATAGCCTGCCACGAACAGGTATCTTCCGGTTTTGTCCACCGACAAATAGCAGCCGCGCATGCCGTCGATGTCTACTTTGTTGATCGGGGTCAGGTCTCCGTCATCCTCCACTGCAAACACTGCAACGCCTTCATCTGCAATCGAATACAGGTATTTGCCGTTTAAGGAACGGGCAATGTGGGAAGAGTTGTTGACCGGTATGACTTTTCGCTCTGTCAGAGTGCCTTCTTCTACATTTACATCATATAAATGAATACCAATGCTGCTTCCATGGGTATAAGTGCCTACATAGGCTACGTACTCATCCTTCATGTTGTTTTCATCCTTTCTGCCTTCTCGCACATCGTGTGAATTTTCTAAAAATATTTTAACACAATTTCCGCGCCACGACAACGAGGAAAACGGATTTTTGATATGTAAACGGTAACACTTTATTTTTAGACACAGGATATTCTCCTGCAGAGAATTTTTTAGATATTTCTATTGTTTTTAGATTGTAAGAGTTGAGGTTTCCGCTGCATACCATTTCCATTTTCTACGCTCTCGTCAGACTGATTTCCTGACTCATCATTCCCTGCAGTTTCTTGATTGCGCGGCTGTACTGGCACTGCAGCGCCTGCTCGCTTTTCTTGCAGAATCCGCTGAGCTCTTTGTAGCTGAATCCATATGCTCTCCCCCAGAAAATGCGCTGATCCATCGGATTCAGGTTCTGAATGCAGTTCTGCATCACCATTCGTTCCTCAATCTCGGCTGTCGCGGCCGCCTCCCCTTCATTTCTGTTCTCTTTCTGATACTGTGTATAGGAAACTTCATTCTGATAATAATGTTTTCTGCGCTGATTCTTGATCTTGTTTTTTGCCACGCAGAACAGCCATTTCGTCATCTCTTCTCCTTCGAGATCGGCAACGGTTTCAAATTTTACCACCAATACCTCCCATACATCGTTCAGCACATCCTTCGCCGTCTCCCGGTCATTGTTCAACTGACCGCAGATATAACGGAACAGCACATGACTGTTTTCCTCGAATATGATCTGAAAAAATCGTTCCTTCTCTTGTCTCATACACTTCTTTCTCCCTCCTGTTATTTCGCTGTCCTTCTCTTCCGGGCCCGTCATATATGTAATGTGTTGAGACTATCGAAATCTTTCGTTTTTTCAGAATATTTCTACCATTTGACCTTATTACTTTTGTTAATAAAGCAAAATATTGCGTTATAACTGCACCGCGGCGCATAATCAAATTTTTTCTTTCGAAATCAGAAATTACTGTTTCCGACAAAAAATTCCCGCAGAAAGGAGCTTTCTTCCTCTCTGCGGGAATCTTCTATTTTGGTTTTATTTTATTTAAAGTAAGCAACACCGGACTCAAAGATCTTCAGATCCTGCTCTCCGTAGATGTTGACTGCTACGCCGTTGTCGCGGCGCTCTGCGTGTGCCATCTTACCAAAGACACGGCCGTCCGGGCTGGTGATACCCTCGATTCCGCAGTAGGAACCGTTGACATTCCAGTACTCGTCGTTGGTCAGGTTTCCGTTGACATCGCAGTAGCGGGTTGCAATCTGGCCGTTTGCCATCAGCTTGTCGATCCACTCTTTCGATGCTACGAAACGTCCCTCTCCGTGGGATGCCGGGTTGGTGTAAACACCGCCAAGCTCGGCGCCTGCCAGCCATGGGGATTTGTTGGTCACAACCTTCGTGTAAACCATCTTGGAAATATGGCGTCCGATGGTGTTGAAGGTCAGAGTCGGGGAGTCCTCCGTCTGTCCGAGAATCTCACCGTACGGAACGAGTCCCAGTTTGATCAGTGCCTGGAATCCGTTGCAGATACCAAGGGCAAGTCCGTCTCTCTCATTCAGCAGTTTGGTAACAGCTTCTTTGATCTTCGCATTCTGGAATGCGGTTGCAAAGAATTTTGCTGATCCATCCGGCTCATCACCTGCGGAGAATCCGCCAGGGAACATGATGATCTGCGCCTGGTTGATGGCTTTTTCAAAGGCATCGACAGAACCGCGGATGTCTTCTGCGGAAAGGTTGCTGAATACCTGAGTGATAACTTTTGCACCGGCACGCTCGAAAGCTCTGGTGCTGTCATACTCACAGTTCGTTCCCGGGAAGACCGGAATGAATACGGTCGGCTGTGCCAGCTTGTGGGAGCATACGTGGATGCTCTTTGCCTGATAGCAGCTGTCTGCAACAATTCCGTTTTCGTCTGCTGCTGCCACATTCAGGGCATCTACCTCCGGAAGCTCTGCACCGGATACGGTCTTGAATACTTTTTCCAGCGGTTTGTTCCATGCGGAAACAGCCTCGCGGATGGTGATTTCGGTGTCTTTATAGGAAAGAACCGGTTTGTCTGTCACTTCACCGATGACGGTGTAGGTGCTTGCCAGCTCTCCGACTTTTTCAGCCGGAACTTCGCAGATCAGATCTGCAATATATGGAGTAAAGAGATCTCTCTCGTCTACATTGTGCTCGATGGTTACGCCGAGAGCATTACCGAATGCCATCTTGGATACGGCTACTGCGATACCCTGACGGTCTACGACATAAGCGGCTTTCACACGGCCGTTCTGCATATCCTCATGCAGTTTTCTGTAGGTTTCCATGACGCCTTCGTACTCTGGAAGCAGATGTGCGTCGACTGGAAGGTGGATCCACACGAGTTTGTCTCCTGTGTTTTTCAGCTCCGGAGATACTACATCTTTTAATTTTGCAACGTCAACCGCGAAGGATACGAGTGTCGGCGGTACATCGATATGATTGAAGGTACCGGACATACTGTCTTTTCCTCCGATAGACGGCAGGCCGTAGCCCATCTGTGCGTCGTATGCACCAAGAAGTGCTGCGAACGGCTGGCTCCAGCGGTGCGGATCCTCAGTCATTCTGCGGAAATATTCCTGGAAGGTAAAGCGGACTTTGCTGTAATCGCCGCCGACTGCCACGATGCGGGACAGGGACTCGGTTACGGCATAGACTGCTCCGTGATACGGGCTCCAGCTCGATACGTATGGATCAAAGCCGTAGCTCATCATGGTAACGGTGTTGGTTTTTCCATCCGGAACCGGCACTTTTGCAACCATGGCCTGAGTTTCAGTCAGCTGATATTTTCCACCGTACGGCATCAGCACGCTGGCTGCTCCGATGGAGGAGTCAAACATCTCGACAAGACCTTTCTGGGAGCATGCGTTGAGGTCTGACAGGGTGGACAGCCATTTTTCTTTCACGTCGGCAATGTCACCGCTTCTTTTTAACGGGGTGTCCTCTGCTTTTGGAATCTCTACGAAGACATCATTCTCCTGATGTGCTCCGTTGGTATCCAGGAATGCACGGGAAATATTGACGATCTCTTTTCCTCTCCAGGAGAGTACCAGACGCGGGTCCTCGGTTACGACTGCAACTTCGGTTGCCTCCAGGTTCTCTTCTGCGGCATATTTCAGGAACTGCTCACGGTCTTTCGGGTCGATGACAACGGCCATACGCTCCTGGGACTCGGAGATGGCGATCTCGGTTCCGTCGAGGCCGGCATATTTTTTCGGTACTTTGTCCAGATTGATCTTAAGGCCCGGTGCCAGCTCGCCGATGGCAACGGAAACTCCGCCTGCACCGAAGTCGTTGCATTTTTTAATCAGAAGGCTGACTTCCTCGCGGCGGAACAGTCTCTGCAGTTTACGCTCAGTCGGTGCGTTTCCTTTCTGTACCTCTGCACCGCAGGTCTCGATGGATTCTGTCGTATGTACTTTGGAGGAACCGGTTGCACCGCCGCAGCCGTCTCTTCCAGTACGGCCGCCGAGCAGGATGATGATATCGCCCGGATCGGAATTTTCACGGACAACGGCACGGCGCGGTGCTGCTCCAAGGACGGCTCCGATCTCCATACGTTTTGCCACGTAGTCCGGATGGTAAACTTCTTTGACATAGCCGGTTGCAAGACCGATCTGGTTTCCATAGGAGCTGTAGCCGTGTGCTGCTTCTCTTACGAGTTTTTTCTGCGGAAGTTTTCCTTCGAGTGTCTCGCTCTGCGGACGGGTCGGATCTGCGGCTCCGGTCACACGCATTGCCTGATATACATAGGTTCTGCCGGAAAGCGGGTCACGGATTGCACCGCCAAGGCAGGTTGCTGCACCACCGAACGGCTCGATCTCGGTCGGGTGGTTGTGGGTCTCGTTTTTGAAGTTGATCAGCCACTCTTCGTCTTTTCCGTCTACATCTACCGGTACGACGATGGAGCATGCGTTGATTTCATCAGACTCTTCCTGATCTGCGAGTTTTCCTTCGGATTTCAGTTTTTTCATTGCCAGAAGGGCAAGGTCCATAAGGCAGATGAATTTGTCGTCACGGCCTTTGTAGAGTACCTCACGGTCGCTTAAGTAGCGGTCGTAGCTTTTTTTCATCGGCTCGTAGTAGTCGCCTTCGCCGAAGGTCACGTTGGTAAGCTCGGTGGAGAAGGTGGTATGGCGGCAGTGATCGGACCAGTAGGTATCGAGTACGCGGATCTCGGTCATGGATGGATTTCGTTTTTCTTCGCCGCGGAAGTAGTTCTGGATATGCAGGAAGTCTTTGAAGGTCATGGCAAGGCCGAGGGAATCATACAGGGCTTTTAATTCTGCCTCCGGCATGTCGATGAATCCGTCGAAGATTTTGACGTCTGCCGGCTCTTCAAATTTTGTCACGAGGGTTTCCGGTTTTTCAAGTCCTGTCTCTCTGGAGTCTACCGGATTGATGCAGTGTGCTTTGACTGCGTCAAACTGCTCATCAGTCATCTCTCCTTCGATAACATACGTAACGGCGGAGCGGATGATCGGCTGCTCGTCTTCTTTTAAGAACTGCACGCACTGTACGGCAGAATCGGCTCTCTGATCAAACTGTCCCGGAAGGAATTCTACGGAAAATACTCTCGCACCTTCTGCACGCG
>OIBI01000185.1_pt1 | contig 35777 bp, 31 predicted proteins | sample 1580951 | NCBI WGS metagenome assembly OIBI01 (sample SAMEA3882516, study PRJEB24775) | human gut metagenome | biome: human-associated habitat; feature: intestine environment; material: feces | place: Netherlands | collected 2009/2010 | reverse complement strand
AATTGCCGTTGGATTCGATTGTTGTGCAATGGAGATGAAACACAAAAATCGTGGAAGCCTCTGCTGAACACGATTTTCGCCCTAAGTGGTTCATCGGAATGGTTTGCACAACGGAATCCAGCGGCAATTGTTTTTTCGGAGGGGTACACGTCCCCTTCCGACTACTTTAATAAAAAAATAATAATTTTTTCAACAATTTCTCACCATTTTATGATAGTCTGGATATAGTTGGGATTTCAACAGAAAATTTGCAAAAAACACAAAAGATTGAGATGACGAAATGAACCGAAGAAAGAAGAAAAACACCAGAGCCAACCTGTACAGGGGTGGCGATGGAAAAAGCTATTATGAGGCGAATAAGAGACGCAGAATGAGCCGTTATATAAAGGTGGGAAGTACGATCCTGATCACACTGCTTCTTGCACTTTCTATTATGAAGATCAGTGGAAGAGGAATCTTTGCACAGAGAGCATACAGTGAGCTTTCTGATGAAGTGCTCAGTGCCCAAAAGCCGGATATTGATGTAGAACTGTTAACTGTGAATGAATATTCAAGACCGGGACTTTCAACCAATGAGATTACCGGAATAGTCATTCATTACACTGCCAATCCTGGTTCGACAGCGATGGAGAACAGAGACTATTTTGAGGGACTGAAGGACAGTCACATTACGCAGGCAAGCAGTAATTTTGTAGTAGGACTGGACGGGGAAATCGTACAGTGCGTACCAACCTGGGAGGTTGCATATGCGTCCAATACACGGAATTTTGATACGGTGTCCATTGAGTGTTGTCATCCGGATGAGACCGGAAAGTTCAACGAGGCAACTTATAAGAGCATGGTACAACTTACAGCATGGCTGTGTGAAAAGTTTTCGCTGACAGAAGAAGATGTGATCCGACATTATGATATTACAGGGAAAATCTGTCCGAAATACTTTGTCGAAAATGAAGATGCCTGGAAGCAGTTTAAAAGTGATGTAAAAGCGGTCCTGGATAACGCAAAATAAAAAATATCTATTGATTCACTTCCAAAGTGTCTGCTATAATGTTTTAATATAATGGGCAATTGAAGGCACCCGGAAAGCAGTAGAGTGAGAAACGAGGAATTGATAGATGAACGATTTGGAATTATACCGTGAAGAGCTTGCAAACTGTGATGCGAAGATCACAGAGGCATTAAAAGAAAGATATGCGATCATTGAAAAGATCATGGCATACAAAGAAGAGTATGGCATGCCGATCCTGCAGCCGGAACAGGAAGAAAAGCAGAAGAAGAGACTGATGTTCAGCCTTCACAATGATAAGCACAGAGACGAGATTTATGATGTATTTGAGCGTATCCAGCGCAACAGTAAGAAGATCCAGGCTAGAAAGCTTTTTGATTACAACATTGTCCTGATCGGGTTTATGGGAGCTGGAAAAAGTACGATCTCTGATTATCTTAGCACCATGTTTGCCATGGAAGTGGTTGAGATGGACCAGCTGATTGCAGAACGCGAAGGCATGAGTATTTCCGATATTTTTGAAACCTATGGGGAGGAATACTTCCGTAATATGGAAACCAATCTTCTGATCGAGATGCAGGAGAAGAAGAATGTGATCATTTCCTGTGGTGGTGGTGTGGCAATGCGTGAACGCAATGTCGCAGAGATGAAGAAAAATGGTCGTGTAGTACTCCTTACTGCACATCCACAGACCATTCTTGACCGTGTAAAAGACAGTGACGACAGACCGCTGCTCAATGGACACAAGAATGTAGAATATATCGAGCAGCTGATGGAAGCAAGAAGAGAAAAATACGAGGCGGCTGCAGATATCGTTGTAGATACAGATAACAAGACGGTTCTGCAGATCTGTGAAGATCTGATTCAGAAGCTTCTGGAAATGGATGAGAATCATGTTTAAGACCTTTTATCCGGACGAATATGTAGCGTCCACTTATGTGCTGGATTTTGAAAAAATGTATCGGGAAGGCTGTCGTGGACTGGTATTTGACATTGACAATACGCTGGTTCCGCATGGAGCACCGGCAGATGAGAGAGCAATCTGTCTTTTTGACAGGCTGCGCAGCATCGGGTTTGATACATGCCTGATTTCCAATAACCAGGAACCACGTGTAAAGCCTTTTGCCGAAAAGGTGCAGAGCAAGTATGTGTTTAACGCGCATAAGCCTTCCACGAAGAATTATATAAAAGCCATGGAGCTGATGCAAACGGACAGAGGAAACACTGTATTTATCGGAGATCAGCTTTTTACGGATGTGTGGGGAGCGAAGCGTACCGGGATGAAGAGTATTCTGGTGAAGCCGATCAATCCAAAAGAAGAGATCCAGATTGTGCTGAAAAGATATCTGGAGAAGATTGTATTACATTTCTATAAAAAAGAGAACGAAAAGAGAATGTCCTGCAAGTAGGCAGGGCATTTTTTGATAGGAAATTCCGAAGGAACTTTCTATGAAATAAAAGGCACTGCGTGCCGAAGATGTGCACTCGCACGAAGATGTGCCAAGGCACATTCTTTTTAGTAAAGTAAATAGAAATCCCCCGGTTCTCATAACGAGAACCAGGGGACATCAGGGGGGGATACTATATTTACAAAATCTTATAAGTAGTCATGTTTGGCAAGAACATTCAGGATGTTACGTCCTTCTTCTGTACCTTCGATGATACGGCGGGCACGTACACTGTCACCGATGTTCATGATTTCAACATCTTCATCTTCGAATTCTTTACGGACTGCATCGAGGATCGGAGCGTTTGCTCTCATACCAAGACATACAAATCCATAATCAAATAGCATTTCTTCTTCATTTCCTTCTGGCGTTTTAACAAGGAAGGAATCTGCTTTAACTTCAAGAAGAGCAGTATTCGGACACTGTTTTACACCATATTTATCCATCAGTGCAAAGGTTCCGACTTTGGATACCGGATCAATTCCGTTACCGATTACCGGCATCATTTCCACAATGCTTACATCAGCGCCACGTGGAGCAAAGAATTCTACTACGTCAAGACCTACGGCACCGCCACCGATAACAACGACTTTTTTACCTTTCAGATCTTCTGGATATTCCATAACATGGTTGATCATATTTGTAATAGAAGAAACTTTTCCGCCCTCTTTGTCAATATTCTCATGAAGACCCTTGATCGGTGGAAGGAGCGGATTAGAACCGGTAGCATTTACAATAATGTTCGGGTTCATGCTTCTGATCATTTCAATCGTAGCTTCCGTGTTCTTGAAGATGAACAGGTTTTTCAGCTTGCTTGCGCGATGGATCAGATAGTTCGGGAAGTCAGCAAGTCTCTTCTTATCCGGGATCTTGGAGATCAGGGCGGCAAGTCCGCCGAGTTCCGGTTTCTTCTCGATCAGGAAAGTAGTGCATCCAACCTCGGCAGCTGTACATGCAGCTTCCAGTCCGGCAGTACCACCACCGATCACAACAACGTTGCAAGGCTTGTTGATTTTCTGCTTTTTGTAATCTTCGCCGCCATTTACAGACGGGTTAACAGTACAACGGATCGGACGGTTGATTCCGATACGGTGTCCTGCACATCCGATGTTACAAGAAATACATTTACGGATATCACATTCATCACCGAATTCTACTTTATTTACCCATTCCGGATCAGCGATCAGTCCACGTCCCATACCGATCAGGTCAGCATCGCCTCTTGCAAGAATATCTTCGGCAACCTGTGGGTTACGGATGTTACCCATTGTCATACATGGTTTGCCGTAACGTTCTTTTACAGCTTTTGCCATATAAGAACGCCATCCATCCGGAAGGTAATTGGCATCAATCTGGTACTGAATGGATCCGTTCAGACCGGCAGATACGTCGAATACGTCAACCTCTTCCTGGAAGTACTGCAGGTAATCAAGACAGTCATCCAAAGTATTTCCGCCTTCCATAAATTCATCCGCACTGATACGAACAAAGATAGGGAAGAATGGTCCAACCTGTCTTCTAACTTCTTCAATAACAAGTTTTGCAAGTCTTGCACGGTTTTCCAAAGATCCGCCGAATTCGTCTGTTCTCTTATTTGTAAGAGGTGAAAGGAACTGGCTTATAAGGTAAGAATGTCCTGCGTGGATTTCTACAGCGTCAAACCCTGCGATCTGAGCACGTTTTGCGGCTTCACCGTATTTTTTTACAATATGCATGATTTCATCTTTTTCCAGTGGACGCGGGATTTCACCGCCTGCTTTTGAAGGAACATCAGAAGCAGAAACCGGCTGCATATTGATACGTGCTGACTGTGCAGAAGCACCGGCATGATTGATCTGGATTGCAATGCAGGATCCATGTTTGTGTACTGTTTCGCAAAGTTTGAAAAGTCTTGGAATGTAGTTATCCTGATCGATACGAAGCTGTGTGGTTCCGTTAGATCCCTGTGGAGAATCAACGCTGGCGTTCTCTACGATGAGAAGTCCTGTACCGCCTTTTGCACGCTGCTCGTAATAATTGATATGAAGAAAACTCATTTCACCATTCTGTTCACCGTAGTTGGTTCCCATTGGAGTCATGACGATACGGTTCTTGACCGTCATATGTTTGATGGTAAATGGCTCGAAAATGTGTTTGTATTTGCTTTTCATTAGAAATTCCTCCGTAAAAATGACTTAATAATCAAAATAAAATGATGTGAGTGTCAAAAGTGAATTTTGCCACTCACTGATGTAATCGGATTGCTCCATTGCTATGCAATTCCTGCAATCCTCAAAAAATCTTAGTCACGCGAGGTTGTCTTATACCGGCTTGGGCGTACCGGTTTTTGTTAAATCCATTATAATCACAAAAAACTGAAAAATACAAATTGAAAATACATAGAAAAATAATAGAATATAACTATAGAAACGGTGAAAAAGATAAAAATAAAATTATATTAGGGAGACGGGAAATGGAAAAAGATAGACAATTTAAACAAAACTATAGAATAATTAAATAATTTATGCTATGTTTAATATAAGAACAGGAAAGAGGGTGATGGTTTTATGAATCTGAATCAGTTGCATTACTTTGTGACACTGGCACATATAGAACACTATACCAGAGCGGCGGAAATGCTGTCCATTACGCAGCCAAGTCTCAGCCATGCCATCAGTATGCTGGAGCAGGAGCTTGAGACAAACCTGTTTGAAAAAAGAGGGCGTAACGTTGTACTGACAAAGTACGGAAAAGTATTTCTGGAATATGTAGAAGAAGCTTTAAAGATTCTGGACAGTGGTGTAAAAAAGACAAGGGCGTTGACAAGTGACACCGGCGGGGTGATCGATCTCGCATATATTTTTACGCTTGGAAGTGTATTTGTTCCACAGCTTGTAGGCGGTTTTTTGAAGGAACACGAAGACTGGGATGTGAATTTCCGTTTTTCTGTCGGAAATACGACAGAGATTATACAGGGGTTGAAAGAGGAGAAGTATGACATCGCTCTCTGCTCGCGAAAAGAAAAAGAATCCGGGATTGATTTTGTACCGATCGCTAAGGAAAAATTGGTTGTTGTTGTTCCAAGAGACCATGAGCTTGCCGGAAGAGGATCGGTTGATCTGAAGGAAACACTTCCTTATCCCCAGGTATATTTCACCAAGAACAGCGGGCTCAGACCGGTGATCGACCAGTTGTTTGAACAGACCGGAGGGACGCCGAAGATAGCATATGAGATTCTGGAAGATGCATCGATGGCAGGTCTTGTGGCAGAAAATTTTGGAATTGCGGTAATGCCGGAGATTCCTATACTTAAAAATCTGAATGTAGATGTACTGGATATTGAGAATCCACCATACGAACGTTATATATATCTGGCGAAGCTGAAGGAAAAATATCTGGCGCCGGTTGTAAAAGAATTTATTGAATATGTAAAAGAAAGCAATGGGAAGGCACTTTAATAGGCCTTCCCATCTCTTTTGACAAACTGGATGAAACGTTTGACAGCGGGAATCTGGTATTTGTCGCGGATGTATCCCATATAAACGGTGTGGGTAAGGTCTGCATCGGCAAGCGGGAGTACGGTTACATTTGCCTGATCAACCGCATCGACCCTGGCAACCAGGGCGATTCCGAAATCTTCGGCAACCAGGGCAGCAATTGCGTTTTCATCCGGACACTCACAGACGATGTTTACCTTCAGCTTCTTTTCTTTATAGAAGTTACGGGTGAAGCCACCGAGTCCGGAATAGCGGTCATACCCGATCAGAGGATAGTCAGTAAGGTCACTGCAACAGACGGATTCTTTCTGGACAAGAGGATGTTCTTTTGGAGTAATTACAACCATATTCTGGTTCAGAATGGGTACAAAGGAAATATCCGGTTCATCCGCAACGAAAGAACCAAAGATCACATCGTGGCGGTCGGATTTGAGCCCCTGGATCATATCTGCAGTGTGCGTTTGGTTAAAATTGAAGGTTACATGCTTGTTGCGGTCTATATCTAGGAAGGATCGCACTGTATGCGGAATATAGTAGTTTGCCAGCGGAAATACATAGGCGATATCAATATGTCCACCGCTTCCGGCAAGCTGCTTCATCTTATGCTCGGCAATATGTACCTCCTCGAGGATCCGGTTGACATGTTCCAGGAAGACGCGGCCGGATTTGGTGAGGACAACATTGCGTCCCTGATGTTCAAAAAGCATCAGTCCAAGTTCTTCTTCCAGAAGCGACATGGACCGGCTGAGGCTTGGCTGGGAGATCTTAAGTACTTCTGCAGCCTGTCGGAAATGCTGCAGGGTTGCTACTTTTTGGAAATATTCAAGCTGATTTAGCGTCATGGTAAAAAATCCTTTCTATATTATATAAAATAATCATACCATAACTGATGCCAAAAAGCTATCAAAAACACACATAAGATATATTTGAACTATCAAATGATATCGTCTATAATTTAACTATCAAGAGGTTGTTTAAAAATTAACAAAAATTGGGCAAACGTTAAAAACATTCTCAAAGAACAAAGAAATAAATTTCGATGGAAGAAGAAAAGGAGAACAAATCATGGCAGAGAGAATTACAGGACACACAGAACTTATCGGACTTATGGCTTATCCAATCAGACATTCAAGCTCACCGGCAATGCATAATGAAGCATTTGCTTACCTTGGACTGGATTATGCTTACCTTGCATTTGAAGTTGACAACAGCACACTGGAAGATGCAGTAAAAGGACTTCGTGCTCTGAAAATGGTAGGATCTAACGTGTCTATGCCAAATAAAACAGTTGTTGGACAGTATCTGGACAAATTATCTCCGGCAGCAGAGCTTTGTGGAGCAGTTAACACAATCGTAAATGAAGATGGTGTTTTAACAGGACACATCACAGACGGTATCGGATTCATGCAGGCATTAAAAGATAACGATATCGATGTAATCGGAAAGAAGATGACAATCGCAGGCGCAGGCGGAGCTGCTACAGCAATTGAAATCCAGGCTGCACTTGACGGTGTAAAAGAAATCTCCATTTTCAACATTCATGATAAATTCTGGGCAAACGCTGAAGAAACAGTAAGAAAGATCAATGAAAAGACAAATTGCAAAGCTACTCTTTACGATTTGGATGACAAAGAAAAATTAAGAGAAGAAATGAACGATTCATACATCTTCGTAAATGGAACAGGTGTTGGTATGAAACCACTGGAAGGAATGTCAGTTGTACCGGATAAATCATTCTTCCGTCCGGAACTTATTGTTATTGATGTTCCTTACTCACCACTGGAAACAAAGATGCGTTCTATGGCAAAAGAAGTTGGATGTAAGACAATGAACGGTCTTGGAATGATGTTATTCCAGGGAGCAGCAGCATTCAAACTCTGGACAGGAAAAGAAATGCCGATCGAACACATGAAAGAAGTATTAAACATCAGATACGATGATTAATACCCGGCAGGCTTGTATTGAATTTAAGAAGAAATCGAAAAAATTTGAAAAACAGGAATGTGAGGAAAAGAGATGAATAAGAAATACATACCCAGCGCCCTGATTCTTTATTTAAACTACTTTATCCACGGTGTCGGATGTTCCATCCTTGGACAGGCAGTCATCAAGGAAGCACTTGCTGCTTCCTGGGGCGTAGAAGTTATGGCAATCACTGCAATTTCAGCAGCACTCGGACTTGGACGTCTGATCGCGCTTCCGTTCGCCGGACCGCTTTCTGACAAACTCGGACGTCGTATTTCAACAGCGATCGGTAGTGGATCCTATGCAATCTACCTGATCGGACTTGCACTTGCATTTAATGCAGGAACAAATGGTGGATACCAGATCGCATATATCTGTGCAATCGTTGGTGGTATCGCAAACTCTTTCCTGGATACAGGAATTTACCCGGCTGTTTCAGAAATCATTTACAAAGCACCGGGCGTTGCAACTATGGGGATCAAATTCTTTATTTCTGTATCGCAGATGCTTTTACCGTTCGTACTTGGTGTAACTGTCGCTACAACAGCAACAGGAGCAACCTCTTACAACACACTGTTCTATGCATGTGGAATCGCTTATCTTGTACTTCTGGTACTGGTTATGATCTTCCCACTCCCGGATACAGATCAGAAAGCAGCGGGAAAGAAAGAAGGCCTGATCGACAGCTTAAAGCATACCCATTTCTCTGTAGAATCCATCGCAATGATCCTGATCGGATTCACATGTACAGGTACCTTCCAGTTATGGTTGAACTGTGCACAGAACTTTGCAAAAGAGAATGTTGGCTGGGCTGATCCGTCCATCATGCAGACATACTATTCAGCAGGAACAATGCTTGCACTCGTTGTAACTGCACTTTTAACAAGAAAGATCAAAGACGTAAGATTTATCCTGGGATACCCGGTAATCTGTCTTGTAACAATGATCGCTGTTCTGGTTGGAAAGAGCCAGACACTTATGATTGCAGGTGCATTCCTGATCGGATGGGCAGGAGCAGGCGGACTTCTTCAGATCGCAACTTCTGTATGCAACATGCTTTTCCCGAAGATCAAAGGAACTGTAACAGCACTTGTTATGATCGCATCTTCCCTGTGTAACTACACCATCCTTACAGCAGCATCCAAAATGCAGCCGTCACAGGTTATGGTTATGAATATCGTTCTTACAGCAGTTGGAGTCCTTCTTGGATTATTTGTAAACTTACGTTATACTAAGATGGTAGAACAGGCTCAGGCTGACAACTAGAAAAAGGAGAAAACAGACATGAGTAAATATGTAGAAGTTCGTGGCGTTAAGATCGGTGAAGGAGTACCGAAAATCTGTGTACCGATCGTCGGAAAGACAAAAGAAGAAATTCTTGCAGCAGCAAGATCTTTTGAGGATGTTGCGCTTGATGTTGTAGAATGGCGTGTAGACTGGTTCGAAGGTGTATTTGACTTCGCACAGGTTGAAGATGTATTAAAAGACCTTCGTCCGGCACTTGGCGAAACTCCGATTCTTTTCACATTCCGTACTTCCAAAGAAGGCGGCGAAAAAGCAATCGAAGCTGACGCATATGCAGAGCTGAACAAGAAAGCAGCAGCAACAGGACTGGTTGACCTTGTGGATGTAGAAGCATTTACAGGGGACGAAGTTGTAAAAGATATCATCGAAGGCGCGCATGCACACGGCGTAAAAGTCGTTGCATCCAACCATGACTTCGATAAGACACCGGACAAAGACGATATCGTAGGACGCCTTGTGAAAATGCAGGAACTCGGCGCAGATATCCCGAAAATTGCAGTAATGCCACAGTGCAAAAAGGATGTACTTACACTTCTTGAAGCAACACGTGAAATGGCAGAAGAACATGCAGACCGTCCGATCATTACAATGTCTATGGCAGGTACCGGACTGATCAGTCGCCTGTGCGGTGAAGTATTCGGTTCAGCACTTACTTTCGGGGCAGTAGGAAAAGCTTCTGCACCTGGACAGATGAATGCATCAGATTTAAGAGAAATCCTGACTCTGATCGATAAGAGCATCTAGTGAAGAAACATCCGGAGAAGTCCTGTGGCGGATCCGTTATGTTTATGTTTAACCTGAATGAAGAGTGAAAAAGGCAGGATAAAGACCCGCAATCATACCGGGGATTCCGGTGGATTGCGGGCCTTTATCATATTCTGGTTTTGTTAAAAAACTAACCAATTTCTGAAAGTGAAAAAATTATATAAAAATTTTGCTATTTAAAGAGATAAAAGCAAATAGAAAAAATAGACAAATTCTTCGGTAATTGATATCATTTTTGTATGATTACATGAATGGAGGGCAAATGCGAATGAAGAAAACAGTAATCTGGCTGGATAACTATCTGGAAGAATTTTTTATGGTGATAAGCCTGATTCTGATGACAGTGATCATGGGGATCCAGGTGTTTTCCAGATATGTACTCGGCTCAGCGCCGTCCTGGTCGGAGGAGATTACCCGTTACCTGTTTGTATGGTCGGGATTTTTGAGCGTCAGCTATTGCACAAAAAAATGTATTTCCATTAAGATCGAACAGTTTGTGTCAATTTTCCCACGAAGAGGGAAGGCACTTTTTAAACTGGTTAACCATACCTTTGAACTGATGGTATTTCTTTATCTGATACCGTTTGCGTTTAAGTATATGATGTCAGCAGTAGAGAGCGGACAGGTAAGTCCGGCGTGCCACATCCCGATGTATTATGTGCAGGCAGCACCGCTTGCAAGTTTTATCCTGGTAGCGATCCGTATTATCCAGCGGTGGTTTGCAGAATTAAAAGTAGTAAGAGAAAAAGATGAGAAAGGAGAAAAAGCATGCCGGCAGCAGTAGTATTTATCTTATTTGTAATCTGTCTGATCATTGCCATTCCGGTATCGATCGCGCTTACGATCGCATCGGTCCTTCCGGGTGCTTTTGATCCATCCTTCACAGCCAGCGGACAGTTTGTGATCCGTTCTATGCTGGGAGGAATTGACAGCTTTCCGCTCCTTGCGGTTCCGATGTTCGTACTTTCCGGAATCATCATGGCAAGAGGCGGCATTTCCAAAAAATTATTTGATGTATTTTCCTATTTTCTTGGAAATCTGACAGCGGGTCTGCCGTGCGCGGTCATTGTAACCTGTCTGTTTTATGGTGCAATCTCAGGCTCCGGACCGGCGACGGTTGCAGCAGTCGGAAGTATGACGATCCCGATTCTGATCGAGCTTGGATACGATAAGGATTTTTCCGCGGCGATCGTAGCCGTGGCAGGTGGTCTTGGAGTTATTATTCCACCAAGTATTCCGTTTATCATGTTCGGAAGTGCTTCCGGTGAATCAGTAAGTGACCTGTTTATCGCAGGGATCATTCCGGGACTTCTGATCGGCGGACTTCTGATGGTCTATGCAGTTTATTACTGTAAAAAGAATGGAGAGGACAAAGAAAAGATCCAGAAAGTAGTCGGGGAACTTCATGAGAAAGGACTTCTGAAGGTTTTAAAAGAAAGCTTCTGGGCACTTTTGAGTCCGGTTATCATTCTGGGATGCATCTATTCCGGAATCGCATCGCCGACAGAAGCGGCAGTCATTTCAGTGTTTTACGCACTGATCGTCAGCCTGTTTATTTATAAGACGATGACGTTTAAAGATATCTGGCCGGCACTGGTGGAGGGCGTGCGCACCTATGCACCGATCATGTTTATTCTTGCAGCATCGATTGCATTTTCAAGAGTTCTGACTCTGATGCAGATCCCACAGATGGTAAGCACCTGGATCCTGACGCACTTTACCAATAAGATCGTCCTGCTTCTGGTGATCAATGTATTCCTTCTGATCGTGGGAATGGTCATGGATACCACACCGGCAATCCTGATCCTGACACCGATCCTTCTGCCGATCGTAACAGCAGTCGGCATGAATCCGATCCACTTTGGAATCATGATGGTTGTCAACCTTGCAATCGGATTTGTAACACCGCCGATCGGAGTCAATCTGTTTGTGGCAAGCTCGCTTACAGATATCCCGATCATGCGGATTTCCAAACATGCGATGCCAATGATCGGCTACTTCCTTGTTGCGCTTTTGTTAATTACATTTATCCCGGCGATCAGCCTGGCACTGATATAGGAGGTAGCAGCATGAAGAAAGCAGTAAGAATGGCGGTAGCGGCAGGAATGTGTGCGGCACTTGCACTCAGTGCGGGGTGTCAGAAAAAGACGGTTGCGGATGATGAGGTACAGCGATATGCATGGCCGCTTGCAACGGCGAGTCCGGAGGATACCGTAACACAGATCTATGCAGAAAAATTTGCGGAAGAAGTAGAAGAATTAAGTGATGGCAAGATGAAGATCCAGGTCTATCCGAACGGTACGATCGGAGGGGACAGAGAGCTTCTGGAGAGCTGTAAGGATGGGGATATTCCGTTTGTGATCCAGAATACCGCACCGCAGGTAACTTTCATGCCGGACCTTGCGGTGTTTGATATTCCGTGCCGATTCAGTACAATTGATGAAGTACGTGAAAAGGTAGATGATCCGGAGTTCTATGGACTTCTGGAGGATGTCTATGAGAATGGCGGATATAATCTCCTTGGCTATGCAGACCAGGGATTCCGTGTTATGTCAACGAATAAAAAGGTCGAATCATTGGCTGATTTTAAAGGACAGAAGATCCGTACCATGGAGAATTCCTACCATATGGATTTCTGGAAAAAACTGAAAGCATCTCCGACACCGATGAGTTTCAGTGAGGTGTATATCGGGCTGCAGCAGGGAACCATTGATGCCCAGGAGAATCCATACGAGGTTATCGTATCCAACAAGCTTTATGAACAGCAGGATTATGTGGTGGAAACCAATCACCTGCCGCATCTGATCTCTCTGATCGTCAGTGATGAATTTTTTCAGGATCTGCCGGAAGATAAGCAGGCAATCCTTGTAGAAGCTGCTGAGATCGCCAAAGAAGAGGCTCGCCAGGCATCGGATGACCGGATTGCAGACAAGATCAAAGTAATTGAGGACAGTGGAACACAGATTGTTACACTTAGTGATGAACTGAGAGCGGAAATCCGTGAGGCAGTGCAGCCGGTTTACGATGAAATCGAGAAAAATGTGGATAAAAAACTCTATAATGCCTATATGAAATAGCAAAAAAATACGGAAAATCAGGGAAATCTGTAATTGATTGAAATTTTTTGTTGAAAAATAGAGTTTTTTATTATAGAATTATAAGTAATGTATATAAAAAGTAAAAGGAATGCCCCAGGGCATATATAAGGAGGATATTACAATGATTTCAGCAGGCGATTTTAGAAATGGTCTTACAGTACTGATCGAAGGTAACATTTATCAGATTCTGGAATTCCAGCATGTAAAACCGGGAAAGGGAGCAGCTTTTGTTAGAACAAAACTTAAAAACATCATCAGTGGTGGTGTAGTAGAAAAGACTTTCCGTCCGACAGAGAAATTCGATACCGCTCATATCGACAGAAAAGATATGCAGTATCTGTATTCTGATGGTGAACTCTATCACTTCATGGATGTTGAGACATTCGACCAGATCGCAGTTGATGGAGATACTGTAGGAGATTCCCTCAAGTTTGTAAAAGAGAACGAGATGGTTAAAGTATGTTCACATGAAGGTAACGTATTCTCAGTAGAGCCGCCGATCAGTGTGGAACTTGAAGTTACAGAGACAGAGCCGGGAGTAAAAGGTGATACAGCTACAGGTGCTACCAAACCGGCTATCGTTGAGACCGGAGCAAGTGTTCTTGTACCGCTTTTCGTTAACCAGGGTGACAAGATCAAAATTGATACCCGTACAGGAGAGTACAGCTCAAGAGCATAATCCTTTCGTCATAATTCACAAAATTAAGACAGAGATAAAAGCCGAAAGCAGAGGCAAGTCCTCATGCTTTCGGCTTTTTTGCATGTCAATGCCATTTTGGAGGGGAAAAGAATGTTCTTGTAATCTGAAAAAAGGGCAGATATAATTGGCAGTACACACCTGCTTGAATGCAGGTGATATTCAAATCATAAGCTGCCTTAAGATGGCAGAAAAGGTTCTTTGCGGCGCATGGCTTTCTGGAAGGAGAACGGATGAATTATACAGAATTTATGAATGCTATGTTATGCGAGATCAGAGGACAGGTAGATGCGCAGGTGAGGACGGAGTTGTACACCGTGACGAAGAATAATGGAACCAGAAGAACAGGGATTCTTTTTAAGCAGGAGGACAGCAACCTTGCACCGACGATCTATCTGGAGGAATTTTACCAGAAGTATCTGAAGGGGCAGCAGGTACCGGATCTGGCGGATTCCATTTGCAGTATTTATCAGGAGATACGGGTGAAGAAGACCTGTGATTGTCAGAATCTGTTTGATTTTAATCATGTAAAAGAGCATATCGTGTACAAGCTGATCCGGCGGGATGCCAACGAAGAACTGTTAAAGCAGATTCCTTATGAGCCGTTCCTGGATCTGGCAGTGGTCTATTATATCCAGATAGACAACACACGCTTTGGTTCGGCGGCGATCCAGATCCGCAACGAGCATCTGCGGTACTGGCGTGTGGAAAAGGAAGAGATCCGCCGTCTTGCCGAGAAGAATACACCGCGGATCTATCCGGTGCAGATCCGGCAGATTGTGCGCTTTATGTATGTGGCGACGAACGAGCAGTGCAGTCTGGGGGCAGCAGTGATGCGGTATCCGGATTTCCGGGAAAAGGTCAGGGGGATGATCAGAGGGGATTTCTATATCCTGCCAAGCAGTATCCATGAAGTGATACTGGTGCCGGAAAGCTTTGGACTGGAGCCGGAGCGGATGCAGGAAATGGTAAAAGAGATCAATCAGACCGGAGTGGCACCGGAGGAAGTACTTTCGGATTCCGTGTATTACTTTGATGGGGAGGAGATTCGGATCGTGGCGAAGTAGGGATAGATTATAAACGTGTATAGAGTAGGGAAAATTGACAGGGAAATATACCATTGTATAGCAGAGGATATAGTAACAGATGAAGTTATTATAACTGTTGTGCAGATTATGCATATTCGGGAAAGACATCCCAATGATTATGAACTTTTTTCTACATACTTTGACGAGATAATACGGGATCCGGATTATATAATTGAAGCGAAGAAACCCAATACAGCGTTGATACTAAAAGAAATTAAGGACGTTAAAGAAGTATTTAAAATGGTTTTACGTTTGATTACATCAAAGGATAATCTGGACTACAAAAATTCAATTATCACATTTATGAAAATAGATGATAAGGAATGGAACAGGCTGCTGCGCAACAAGAAAATTCTTTACAAAAGAGAATAATATTGATATACTGAATGTAGAGAAAAATTCATTCATATGATTATCTAAGGTGGAAGATTTCGTGCGATCCACACGCCGATGGTATAGACAGGGGAAACCTGAGAGATGCAGGAGAAGCGCACGCCTGCTGGATAATCATTTGAAGAAGACTTAAAGAGGTGTCGCAGGTTTGCGGCACCTTTTTGTGTATACGATGAGCCAAGTGCAGATTTGTGCTTGCACAAGAATCTGTATTTTGCGAATGTACATCACCTGGCTGTTAAGCGAGATGGTGTACAAAGTATACGAATCAAGTAGGAGTCAGCTTACGTAATCATACAATAGAAATAAAGAAAGGAATTCCGAGCATGAACACAGAAATTTTAGTAATTGAAGATGACGACCTGGTAAGACAGGGAATCGTAGACATCCTGGAACTAAAGGGATGGAATGCGGTTGCAGCGAAGTCTTGTAGCGAAGCACTCGTAAGGATCCGAGGAGAAGAATATATGCTGTATGTACTGGATATGAAGCTGCCAGACGGGAACGGAATCATGCTCTGCAGGGAGATCCGCAGATATACAGACAATCCGATTCTTTTCTTATCAGCCTATGACAGTGAAGAATTTATCGTAGAAGGATTTGAAGCGGGAGCAAATGACTATGTGATCAAGCCTTTCCGCACATTTGAATTTATTGCGAGAATCAAGGCTTTGCTGCGACGTACCGGTATGCAAAACGGCAAGAAAGTGAAAAAAGGAATCAAAAGCGGAGAATATGAACTGGATTTGCAGAAGCAGATTTTGCAGAAGGATGGTGTCCGAATCGATCTTACAAGGACCGAATATCAGATTCTGTGCAGCCTTCTTGCAAACGCACCGAATCTTGTTGCGAGGGAGTTCCTGTTGGACACTATCTGGGATTTTAATGAAAATTATATCGATGACAATACCTTGTCTGTACATATGAACAGGCTGAGAAAGAAGCTGACTGCAGAAAATGAGCAGGATCCGATTGAGACAAAGCGTGGAGTCGGTTATGCATGGACGCTGAAAGCTGAGGATGTGTATGATGAGATCTGAGAGAAAGACGGAGAAATGGAGAATACCGGGAAAATGGACTCTGATTTTTCTTTTGATATTGCTGGCTTTTTATGGATACCAGAATATTCTTGCAGAAAATTATGAAAGACAGGTTGTTTCCTGGATCGGACAGACAGAAAAAGACAGAACGGTTTCTGCCTTTACAGAACCGGATGAAGAAGCATATCAGAAGGGCTGCGAGGCATTGAAAGAGGCAGGGTATGAAGAGACAGGAAAACTCTGGCTGGAAAAGAGAATCCGAAGTTACGGAATAGGTGTGTTTGTGGCTGCGATCGGCATCATCTGCATTGTTGGTCTGCTGACAGAATTGCACATGGAGAAAAGACGGAAAAAAGCACTGGATAATCAATTGGCAGAAAAAGACAGGGAACTGGAAGCAAAGCTGGCGGAAGAAAAAGAATTTCTGCATCGTGACCGGCAGAAAATGGGAACTTACATGGAAAATATTTCCCATCAGCTAAAAACACCGATCGCGGGAACACTTCTGAATCTGGAGGTGCTTCTTGTGACAGAAGAGGATGAAAAACGGTATCAGAAGCTGGAAGACTATGTGAAAAAGGTGCAATGGATGTCCGATATGACGATCGTGCTTCTTAGGCTTGCGCAGATTGATTCCGGGAAAATCTGGATGAAGCGGAAAAAAGAAAATCTGACCGGACTGATCGAAGAATGTATAGACAGAACACAGCCTTTAGCGGAAGAAAAAGGAGTTGGATTTGAAATGGATGTTCCAAAAGAATGCCTGCTTTCCTGCGACGGATTCTGGCTGAAAGAGGCAATGGAAAATGTACTGAAAAATGCCGTAGAATATGCAGATACAGGAAGCCTGATTCAGATTCTGCTGAAAGAAGATACGGACTATTATAAGCTGTATATCACCAATCGGGGAAAACGGATTGAAGAAGAGAAAAGAGAGCTGATTTTTGACCGTTTCTACCAGATGGAACAGGGAAGTGGAATCGGAATTGGTCTGCATCTGGCAAAGGAAATTGTCACGCTCCATCAGGGAACACTGAAGGTTGTGGATCGAAGCGGCTTGGAGGAGGCGACAACCTTCCAGTTTATACTGCCGAAGATGATCGCAAAAGATCATGCACAGGAAGAAATAAATCTTACGATTTCGTAAGATTAGGGTAAGTGAATCGAAAGACTGATCTGATATAGTAAGACTAACAAATGAAGGAGGTGGCAGAAGATGAAAACCGTAATCAGACTGGACAAGGTAAGCAAAAGATATACCCTTGGTGAAAAGAAAATCACAGCATTAAAGGAGTTTTCTTTTGAAGTGAAAAGCGGTGAATTTGTGGCAGTGATGGGACGAAGCGGATCCGGGAAATCTACTTTTCTTAAGATTGCAGGAACACTGGAAAAGCCAGATACCGGAGCAGTCTTCCTGAATGGAATACAGATTAACGGGCTTTCCCAAAAGAAGATCTGCAAGATCCGGCAGAAGAAAATCGGGTTTATTTTCCAACAGTATCAGTTACTGCCGGAGTATACGATCTGGGATAATGTATGCATGCCGCTTTATATCGCGCATACGGTACCGGATAAAGCTTATATCCGACAGCTTCTTGAAAAGGTCGGATTATGGGACAGGAACGGAGATTATCCGGATCAGTTATCTGGTGGAGAGCAGCAGAGAGTGGCAATTGCCCGTGCAATGGCAGCAAAGCCGGGAGTGATCCTTGCGGATGAACCGACCGGGAATCTGGACTATCAGACCGGACAGGAGATCATGAAACTGATCTGCGCATCCAGAGAGCTTTACCGTCAGACAATTGTCATGGTGACACATGATATGGACAGTGCCAATTATGCGGACAGGATTGTGTATATGGAAGATGGTGCATTGCGATGAAAAGAGAGAAAAGACATGGAATTGAACGGGAACTCAGTATAAAAAGAATCCGCAGCCAGAAGAAATACAGTATCCTGATAGTCTCAGTCCTGCTTCTTACCTGCACACTGATTCAGATTGGTTTTTCAGATGTCGGAAGGACTGAAAGCCGCATATATCGAGAATCGTAAAGCAGTATATGGGGAGTGGGAACAGGTATTTTTGGATATGGATGAAAGCTCGGTAAAAGTAGCAGAAGAGAATCCATTTCTTGCACAGACCGGGAAAATAAGTATCTATGGGGCGATCGCCGGAGATTATCTGGAAAACCGTCAGATGAATATCGGGACAATGGACGAGACGGCGTGGAAGCTTGGCAGACTGGAAATGAAAGAAGGACGCCTGCCGGAAAATGAGCATGAGATCGTAATGGAATACAGTACACTTCGCTCACTTGGATATGAGGAGATGCTTGGAAAAGAGATTACACTGGATATTACACCGGCGCTTTCCATTCTGGAGCAGGGGGAATCAAAAAGCTATTCGTATACTTTATGCGGGATCCTAAAAGATTATCAGATAAACTGGGAAATCTGCAACCGGCATCGTTTTCCAACTGGAATTGTGACACAGGAAGGCGGGAACAGGATCGGCTCTGTTCAGGATATGCATATGCTTGTAAAAGCGAAAGAAGGCAGTGAAAGTGTTTATAAAGATCTGAAAGACAGCGAAGAATTTACCTGCGGCATGGATGACAATGTGGAACAGGACAAACTTTCTGATGTAAGTCTTCCGTATATGGATTTTCTGGAAAATATCCGTTTGCTGATTGGTGGTGCGTCGATCTGTATCCTGTTTCTTACGGTATCGCGTTCGATTATCTCAAGAGAACAGTTCTGGAGGTTCCTGGATGCACTTGGAATGAGAAGAGGGCAGATGTACCAGATTATTTTCTGGGAAGCAGTTCTGTTTGGTGCAGGAGCTGTTATTGTTGGAAATCTTGCAGGGATTGGGATTTACCAGCTGGTTATCCCTGCTTTTGAAAAGATAACCGAGCAGACATTACCACAGGCGATTGCATGGGAAGGAGTCCTTTTTGAAACTGGCTTCAGTATCTTATGTATTGCTGCAAGTTATGGACTCAGTGCAGTACAGCTTCGCATACTTCTGAAAGAAAAAAAGAAGAAAGTTCAGAAAAGAAGGGGAAAGTACAGGAAGATCGTCCGGTTCACGCCGGGAAGAGTTTTACTTCATAAATGGCAGATGCATCGAGTGCGTAAGAGTGTAGAAATTGTTCTTCTGGCAAGTGCTTTGCTGATCGTGGGATTTGGAAAGATGGAAATATCAACCAGACAGGAAGAACTGAAAGTATATCAAAGGCTGACAGGAAATGGATACTATTTGAGTACAATGGAGATTACGAATTCTCCGGGAATTTCCAGGCAGACAGTTGATAAACTGGAACAGGTTGCCGGAGTAACTTCTGTAGAACAATATCATAACAATGAAAAAGAGGAGTTCTGGATTGATCTGTCAGAATATGCTGAAAGCGAGTATTTTCAGAAAGTAGTCGAAACATTGGTGGCATATCTGAATGAGACATCAATAAAGGAAAAGATATCTATTGAGAAAGTAAGATTGTCTTTGCTTACAATAGACAGATGGCAGGATATACAGCGTTTTCTGAGAAATCTGGATGAAGGCAGCCTGACAAAAGAAGAATTTGAACAGGGAGATTTTTGCATTCTGGATCTTACAGAGTTGCAGGAATATGACGGAAAATATCTGAGTGCAGTCAGCCCGGACGGACAAGGAATATCAGAAGATACGGTACAGGTTGGTGATGAACTTCCGGTTTATACATTGAATGAGAATGGAAGTAGAAACGAAAATCCGATTCCAGTAACAGCGATTTTACGTGGCATGAAGGAAGAAGATGTGCGGAATCCACAGATAGGTGGATCTGGTATATCGATGATTGTTGGAAAGAATTTCTGGAAGAAATTTGGGAAAAGCAGAATTATGGAATATGATCAGATCGTAAAAATTCTGGTATCGGATGATGCGGATGCGTATGATACGGAAGGGCATATTCTAAGTATTTTAAAACAGGGAACAGCTGTAAATGTGCAGAATAACCATGAAGAGTATAAGAAAATACGTCAGGAATTATATTCCTTTATAGGAATGTACAGCATTTTTGCAGTGTTTTACATGATTCTGATTTCCATAGTTTTGTATCAGATGTTTCTTGCGGAGAAGCAGGAAGAAAAAAGAGAAGGGGAAATCTTACAGTCACTTGGAATGGAAGAAAAGTTCCTGAAGAAAATGCATCGGATAGAAGTTCTTTGGATGACGGGATGCGCAGGAGTGATTGGAGTTCTTACGTTATGGGGTGCTTGCCGACTGATATAGAGGAGGCTTCAAGATGAAGAAAACCTATATCCTATATTGCTGCATAATCAGCGTTATTCTAATGCCGTTCAAATGGTTTGCACCGGAGAATATGACGGATTCAGGTGGGAATTGGATTAGTGGCAATAAAAAAGACTGTCAAGCCATAAAAGCTTCACAGTCTTTTCACGTCCCTGATCAGAATCGAACTGACGCACCCGCCTCCGGAGGGCGGTGCTCTATCCACTGAGCTACAAGGACATTTACTAATATAGCACTTGCCCAGAAAAAAATCAAGAAGAAATTTCGAACAGGACAAGTAAAACGGGATGAACAGAATAGCAGCCGAAATACCATTTGAAAGTGATTTGATACACAGAGTGGGCATTAGCATAAAGCAATTTTAATGCAGAAAAAGAATAAATAATCGCTTCGACAAAACCAGTCAAAACAAGTCTTCCTTCGCTATTGACGCAAAAGCGGGCATTGCGTATGATAGGTGGCAAAGGAGGAAATGCCATGTCGGAAGAAAAAAGGATGCCCGTCCTTACAGGCCAAAAGAAGCAGATTTTCTACACTGGTCTTGTGTATCTGCTGGTCTGCTTTATGACGGCGGGAGTCACCGTTTTTCTTACGAAAGAGAAAAAAGATGAGGTAAAAGAAGTAAGTGCAGTTGTTACAGAAGAGCCAAAAGTAAATACCGGATATGCAGCGATGGAAACCAATCCACTTCTGGAGAACCGGGACGAAGAGCTTGCGGGTGCAGTAGAAGCATACTATCAGGAACTTTCCGGAAAAGAAGCCTATGCCGAAGCATACGATGGGATTGCGATTTACACGAAAGACGGCAAAGCAAAAGGCAGCAGGATCCTGTATGTACGGTACAATATGAAGATCCGTGGAATTTATACTGAAGTACCGGGACTTGAAACCTTATATGCGGTCAAGGACAAAGATGGAAAATTCGATATTCAGGCAGAGATCTCTGACGAGCAGATTCAGACGATAATTGAAGAAGTTTCCGCACAGACAGATGTGCAGGAGCTGTTTGCACAGGTAGAAGCGGATTATGAACAGGCACTTGGTTCAGATGCAATGCTCGCACAGGCGGTGGAAGATCTGAAAAATGCAGTGGATCAGTAACACTGTAAATACAGCGAGCCAGTAACGTCTGAAAAAAGCGGTAAAGTCTATGAAAAAATGTTGTGCGTCAGCAGAAGTGGATGCTGTCTTGCCAAAAATTCATAAAGAATGCAGAATTTCAGGCAACATCCAGTCTCCGGATTGCGATTTTCTATTGCGCTTACATAAGGATTCAGATATAATAAATAAAGCGGCGCAGGCAAAGAGTCTGCGCTAACGTTTATGATGAAAAAGAGAGGAACGATCGATACTATGAAGAAGATCCTGGATCTGATTACAGAAGAAATGGAACAGGCATTTGCAGATGCCGGATACGAGAAAGAACTGGCGCGTGTTACACTTTCCAACCGCCCGGATTTATGTGAATATCAGTGCAATGGTGCGATGGCAGGTGCAAAAAAGTACCACAAAGCACCGATCATGATCGCAGAAGAAGTTGTGGCAAAGATTCCGGAGAACGGATATATCAGCGGAGCAGAAGCAGTTAAGCCAGGTTTCATCAACCTGAAGACCAACCCGGCAGCAGTCGCAGATTATCTGAACCAGATGGAAGCAGACGAAAAGCTCGGCGTGGAAGAAGTAGAGAATCCAAAGACAATCGTCATTGATTACGGCGGACCGAATGTGGCAAAACCGCTTCACGTTGGGCATCTCCGCTCCGCGATCATCGGGGAAAGCGTAAAGAGAATCACCCGTTTTATGGGCAATAAAGTGGTTGGTGATATCCACCTTGGAGACTGGGGATATCAGATGGGACTGATTATCACAGAACTGAAGAAACGCCAGCCGGATCTTCCGTATTTTGATGATAATTTCACCGGAGAATATCCAAAAGAAGCACCATTTACCATCAGTGACCTGGAGGAAATCTATCCGGCAGCGTCCGCTTATGCAAAAGAGCATGATGATTACAGAGAAGAAGCACTGGATGCAACCTTCCAGCTGCAGAGCGGAAAGCGCGGTTACCGTGCAATCTGGGATCACATTATGAATGTGTCTGTGACAGACTTAAAGAAAAACTATGCGAACCTGAATGTTGAATTTGACCTCTGGAAAGGGGAATCTGACGCACAGAAATACATCCCGGATATGGTGGAAAGGCTGAAGAAGGAAGGCTATGCGCATATTGATAATGGAGCACTCGTGGTAGATGTCAAAGAAGAGACCGATACCAAAGAGATCCCACCGTGTATGATCCTGAAGTCCGACGGTGCAGCACTTTATGATACCACAGACCTTGCAACACTGGTAGAGCGTGAAGAACTGTTCCAGCCGAACGAAGTTATCTATGTAGTTGACAAACGTCAGGAACTGCATTTTGTACAGGTATTCCGCTGCGCGAAGAAGACCGGCATTGTAAAAGAGGATACAAAGCTTACTTTCCTTGGATTTGGTACGATGAACGGAAAAGACGGGAAACCGTTCAAGACCAGAGAAGGCGGCGTTATGCGTCTTGAGAACCTGATCCGCGAGATCACAGAAAAGATGTATGAAAAGATCACAGAGAACCGTACAGTATCGGAAGAAGAGGCAAAAGCAACAGCGAAGATGGTCGGAATGGCTGCGATCAAATACGGAGACCTCTCCAACCAGGCAGCAAAAGACTATGTATTCGATGTAGACAGATTCACTTCTTTTGAAGGAAATACAGGTCCGTACATCCTGTACACCATCGTTCGTATCAAATCCATCCTGAACAAGTACAAAGAATCAGGAAAGAGTATGGACGATATCAAGATCCTTTCGGCTACAAGTGAGAGCGAAAAGGCTCTGATGCTGGAAGCTGCGAAGTTTGGCAGTGTGATGGAGAATGTATACGAAGAACTTGCACCACACAAGATCTGCGCATATATTTATGATCTTGCAAATGCATTTAACCGTTTCTACCATGAGACAAAGATCCTGGCAGAAGAGGATGAACAGAAGCAGAAGAGCTACATTGCCCTTCTTACACTGACAAGAGACATTTTGACAACCTGCATCGATCTGCTTGGATTTGAAGCACCGGAAAGAATGTAAAAAGGCAGAAGCATCAGAAGTAATGACAATACGATAAAGAGGCGAGGACATATGACAGAGAAATTGTTTTACACAGACAGTCACCTGCAGGAATTTACTGCGGAGGTTGTGTCCTGCCGCCCGTGTGATAACGGATATGAGGCAGTTCTTTCAAGAACTGCCTTTTTTCCAGAAGGCGGCGGTCAGGCAGCTGATACCGGTCTGATTGACGGGATCAGAGTATATGATGTACAGGAAAAAGGAGAACAGATCTTTCACTATCTGGAAGGAGAACTGGAAGAAGGAAAGACCGTGACCGGTCAGATCGACTGGGACAAACGTTTTTCACGGATGCAGCAGCACAGCGGAGAACATATCGTATCGGGAATCGTTCATGCACGTTTTGGATATGATAATGTGGGATTCCATTTGAATGATGAGCTGTGCACTCTGGACTTAAGTGGTCCGCTCACGAAGGAGGAGCTTCGCGAGGTGGAAAATGCGGCAAATGAAGCGGTATTTGCAAATGTACCGGTTCAGATAAGTTATCCGTCCAAAGAAAAATTGAAGACGTTGGATTACCGCAGTAAGATAGAGATTGACGGACAGGTGCGTATCGTGACGATACCGGGATATGACGTGTGTGCCTGTTGTGCACCGCATGTGTATTTTACCGGAGAGATCGGTCTTATCAAACTGGTGCAGAGTCAGAATTATAAAGGCGGTATCCGGATCACTATGCTGTGCGGAAGAAGGGCACTGAAGGATTATCAGCAGAAAGAAGAAAGCGTGAAGGCGATCATGGGAAGCCTTTCAGCGAAGGAAGAATTGATTGCTGAAGCAGTTGAACGCGTAAAAGAGGAATGTACACAGCTGAAGAGTGAACTTGCAGAGACAAGATATCAGATTCTTGAAGCACAGGCAGAAAAAATTCCGGAAGGACAGAAAAAGGTCTGTATTTTTGATAGCAAATTAAGTGGGAATGAACCACGTGAGCTTATGAACCTTGTACTGAAAAAAGGAACAGAAGTATGTGCGGTATTTGCAGGAAACGAAGAGAGTGGATACCGTTATGTGATCGGCAGTGAGACAGAGGATGTGCGCCCGTACAGCAAGATCCTCAAAGAACAGTTTGACGGAAGAGGCGGTGGAAAACCGGTCATGGTACAGGGTTCTGTAAATGGAAGTGAAGAGGCAATCCGAAAAGTTTTTGAGTAAGAGAAGGCGGAGATGAAGAATGCGAGACAGGAAAACAGGGAGAATTATCTGGTATTTGTTCAGTGCGGTTCTGATCAAATGGGGTGTGGAGATCGCAGTAGCGACATTTGCACTTTCCTGCGGTCTGCGCAGCAATATGGGAATTGGGGCAGTCTCTTCGATCATCACGATCCCAATGATTGCGTGGATCTACCGGAAAGATCAGGGACGCTATGAAAAGCAGCAGGAATCCTGGTGGAAATATAAAGCGGCTTCCCGATATGGAATGTGGCTTGTTATGCTCGTCGGTGCAGTGACTGCGTGTGTGGCGATGAATGATATCGTCATGCTGATGAATATGCAGAGGATCAGCCAGGTTTATCAGAGCACAGAGCAGATCATTTACAGTGCACCGCGTTGGCTTCAGCTGGCGGGAGCCGGGATTCTGGCTCCGGTCGCAGAAGAGCTTGTTTACCGCGGGATGATCTACCGGCGGATGCGCGAGAGCCTTACCGCTGTGCAGGCAGGTGTGTTTGTAGCCATTTTGTTCGGTGTCGGTCATGGAAATCTGCCACAGGGACTTTATGCAATGGTACTCGGACTTCTGCTTGCCTGCATTTATGAGAAATTCCGGAATATTGCAGCTCCGATCCTGTTCCATATTGTTGTGAATATTACGTCATTATTGCTTTCGTGGTATGGGGGCTTTGAATGGATTCTGGGAACAGAGGGAAAAGCAGTTGGAATTACTGTACTGGCTACGTTGATTACTGTTATAATTTATGTAAAAATAAAAAATATAAGACAAGAAATACGATAATTAACTGAAAAATACTGAAAAAGTTTACAAAATAAATAATATCTGACAATTTCTGTAAAATTAGGGGTTTACTTTTGCAGACAAATGCTGTATAGTGTTACATCATAAAAGCAACAACAAAACCGTTTTACAGAAAGGGCAGGTTATATGAGTGTAATACAACAAAATACAGAACAAGGCTTATACAGCCCTGATTTTGAGCATGACAACTGCGGTATCGGAGCTGTTGTGAACATCAAAGGGCAAAAGAGTCATGATACAGTCGCAAATGCGCTGAAAATCGTAGAAAATCTTGAACATAGAGCTGGCAAGGATGCCGAAGGGAAGACAGGAGACGGTGTAGGAATACTGTTACAGATTTCGCACAAGTTCTTTACAAATGTCTGTCGTCCCCTCGGCATCTTTTTAGGTTCTGAGAGAGATTACGGTGTGGGAATGTTTTTCTTCCCACAGGACGAACTGAAAAGGAATCAGGCAAAAAATATTTTCGAAGTCATTGTCGAAAAAGAAGGACTGAAATTCCTTGGATGGAGGGAAGTGCCGATCCGTAAAGAGATCCTTGGAAAGAAAGCACTCGAATGCATGCCGTGCATTATGCAGGGATTTATCGAACGACCGAAAAAAGTAAAACAAGGACTGGATTTTGACCGCAGACTTTATGTGGTAAGAAGAGTCTTTGAACAGAGCAGTGATGATACCTATGTAGCATCCCTGTCAAGCAGAACCATCGTGTACAAAGGAATGTTCCTTGTAAAACAGCTCCGGATGTTCTTTGAAGATCTGCAGAACCCGGATTATGAATCTGCAATTGCAGTTGTACATTCCAGATTCAGTACAAACACTAATCCAAGCTGGGAAAGAGCACATCCGAACCGTTTCATCGTACATAACGGAGAGATCAATACCATTCGTGGCAATGCAGATAAGATGCGGGCCAGAGAGGAAAACATGGAATCCGAGCATCTGGAAGGAGAGCTTTATAAAGTCCTTCCGGCAATCAATACCGCAGGTTCCGATTCTGCCATGCTGGATAACACGCTGGAATTCATGGTGATGAGTGGCATGCCGCTTCCGTTGGCAGTTATGATCACCATCCCGGAGCCATGGGCACAGAATGCAACGATGTCACAGAAAATCAAGGATTTCTATCAGTATTACGCAACGATGATGGAGCCATGGGACGGACCGGCATCCATCCTGTTCTCAGATGGAGATATTTTAGGAGCCGTACTTGACCGAAATGGACTCAGACCTTCCAGATATTACATCACAGATGATGACACACTGATCCTTTCTTCTGAGGTTGGTGTTCTGGATATCCCGCCGGAGAAGATCGTAGTCAAAGAAAGAATCCATCCAGGTAAGATGCTTCTTGTTGATACTGTTCAGGGGCGTGTCATCGACGACCAGGAACTGAAAGAAGAATATGCGGCAAGACAGCCTTATGGCGAATGGTTGAACAGTCAGTTGGTCAATTTAAGCGATTTAAAGATCCCGAATCAGAAAGTACCGCAGTATTCTAGAGAAGAATGCCAGAGACTGCAGAAAGCATTTGGATATTCTTACGAAGAAGTGAAGACTTCTATTTTAAATATGGCAATGAATGGAAGCGAAGGAATCGGAGCCATGGGTATCGATGCACCACTTGCCGTTCTTTCTGAGCAGCATCAGTCTCTGTTTGGATATTTTAAACAGTTATTTGCACAGGTAACGAACCCGCCGATCGACGCGATCCGTGAAAAAATCGTGACTTCGACAACGGTATATGTCGGAGAAGAAGGAAACCTTTTGGAACAGAAAGAGGAAAATTGTCATGTACTGAAGATCAATGATCCGATCCTGACAGATACCGATCTCCTGAAGATCCGTAACATGAAAGTCGACGGTTTCCGCGTGGCAGAAATTTCTACTACTTATTATAAAAACTCCAGCCTGGAAAAAGCGATCGATTATCTGTTTATCCAGGTAGACCGTGCAATCCGTGAAGGCATGAATATCCTGATCTTAAGTGACAGAGGTGTGGATGAATATCATATTGCGATCCCGTCCCTGCTTGCAACCTCAGCGGTTCATCAGCATCTGGTAAGAACTAAGAGAAGAACAGAGGTTGCCATGATCCTTGAGACCGGAGAACCAAGAGAAGTACATCATTTCGCAACGCTTTTGGGATATGGTGCATCTGCGATCAACCCGTATCTTGCGCATGAATCGATCAAACAGCTGATCGATACAGATATGCTTCAGAAAGATTATTATGCAGCAGTCAATGACTATAATGAAGCTGTTATAAGCGGAATTGTCAAAATTGCATCGAAGATGGGAATTTCCACGATCCAGTCTTATCAGGGATCCATGATCTTTGAAGCGATTGGATTAAAACCGGAATTCATTGAAAAATATTTCACCGGAACTGTCAGCCGTGTCGGTGGTATCGGACTGGAAGAAATTGCAAAAGATTATATGGCAAGGCATTCCGAGGCCTTTGATCCGCTGGGACTTTCCGTAGATCTGACGTTGAACAGTGTGGGACAGCACAAGTCGAAGAGCGGTGGTGAAAAGCATCTGTACAACCCGAGAACGATCCATATGCTCCAGCAGTCCACAAGGCGCGGGGATTATGAAATGTTCAAGCAGTACACGCAGATGGTTGATGAAGAATCCAAAGGAATCACACTCCGTGGACAGATGGACTTCAATTATCCAAAGAAAGGAGTTCCGCTTTCAGAAGTAGAGAGTGTGGATTCGATCGTGACCAGATTTAAGACCGGTGCAATGTCTTACGGATCAATTTCAAAGGAAGCACACGAAACCCTTGCCCTTGCAATGAATGCACTGCACGGTAAGTCAAACTCCGGTGAAGGCGGAGAGGATATCGAGCGCCTTGGAACCGACAGAGGCTCTGCGATCAAACAGGTTGCCAGTGGACGTTTTGGTGTTACAAGCAGATATCTTGTCAGTGCAAAAGAGATCCAGATCAAGATGGCGCAGGGAGCAAAACCTGGAGAAGGTGGACATCTGCCTGGGGGAAAGGTTTACCCTTGGGTAGCAAAAACCAGACATTCTACGCCGGGTGTGGGACTGATCTCACCGCCGCCGCATCACGATATTTACTCGATCGAAGATCTGGCACAGCTGATCTATGACTGTAAAAATGCAAACAAGGATGCAAGAATTTCTGTCAAACTGGTATCTGAAGCCGGTGTCGGAACGGTTGCAGCGGGTGTTGCAAAAGCTGGGGCCGGACTGGTTCTGATCTCCGGTTATGACGGAGGTACAGGAGCAGCACCGAGAAGTTCTATCCATAATACCGGACTTCCGTGGGAGCTTGGACTTTCTGAAACACATCAGACACTGATCCAGAACGGACTGAGAGAAAGAGTCCGTATCGAGACAGACGGTAAGCTGATGAGTGGTCGTGATGTGGCGATCGCAGCACTTCTCGGTGCAGAGGAATTTGGATTTGCGACGGCACCGCTTGTAACCATGGGGTGCGTAATGATGCGTGTATGTAACCTGGATACCTGTCCGGTCGGAATTGCAACCCAGAATCCGGAACTGAGAAAGAGATTTGCCGGAAAACCAGAATATGTCATCAATTTCATGCGTTTTATCGCGGAAGAATTAAGAGAATATATGGCAAAACTTGGCATTCGTATTGTGGATGAACTGGTGGGAAGGACAGACCTTCTGAAAGTGAGAGATGTGCCGACATCCAAACGTGCCGCAACACTGGATCTTTCCAGAATCCTCAATAATCCGTATGCAAAAGAGAAGAAAGGCATGATCTTCAATCCGAAGAAAGTCTTTGATTTTGAACTAAATAAAACACTGGATGAAAGAGTTCTGGTAAAGGAACTTCTTCCGTCACTGGAAAAGAAACAGAAGAGAATCCTGGAGCTGGATGTAAAAAATACAGACCGTACATTCGGCACAATCTTCGGTTCTGAGATTACAAGACGTTATCCGGACGGACTGGAAGAAGACAGCTATGTGCTGAAATGTAAGGGCGCAGGCGGACAGTCATTCGGAGCATTTATACCAAAAGGTCTGACACTGGAACTGACCGGTGACAGCAATGATTATTTTGGGAAAGGACTTTCCGGTGGTAAACTGATCGTTTATCCGCCGACTGGTGTGAAATTTAAAGCTGATGAAAATATTATTATTGGTAACGTAGCGCTTTATGGTGCAACAAGCGGAAAAGCCTATATCAATGGTGTGGCAGGCGAACGTTTCTGTGTCCGTAACTCCGGAGCAACAGCAGTTGTAGAAGGGGTCGGTGATCATGGATGCGAATATATGACTGGTGGACGGGTTGCAATTCTTGGCAAGACCGGAAAGAACTTTGCAGCAGGTATGAGTGGCGGTGTTGCCTACGTTCTGGATATGGACAGTGATCTTTATACAAAAGTCAACAAACAGATGGTTAATATCGAAAAAGTAACATCTAAGTTCGATGTATCTGAATTGAAAGGTATGATCGAAGAACATGTAGCAGCAACCAATTCCGAGACGGGAAAAGAAATCCTGGATCATTTCAAAGAATACCTGCCGAAGTTTAAGAAGATCATTCCGCGTGATTACGAGAGAATGCTGACCCGCATCCTTCAGCTGGAAGAAAAAGGTCTCAGCAGCGAACAGGCAAAAACCGAAGCATTTTATGCGATCAAAGAAGGAAGATAGGAGGCCAAAAACGTGGGAAAAGCAACAGGATTTATGGATTATGACAGACGCGATGCAGAGTGCGAATCTCCAAAAGAGAGAATTAAGCATTTCCGGGAATTCCACACGCCTCTGTCAAAAGAAGAGCAGGAAATACAGGGCGCCAGATGTATGGCATGCGGCGTCCCGTTCTGCCAGGCGGGACAGATGATCGCAGGGATGGCAAGCGGCTGTCCTCTGCATAATCTGGTGCCGGAGTGGAATGACCTGATTTATCACGGCAACTGGGAAGAGGCATATTACCGGCTGAAAAAGACAAACAATTTTCCGGAATTTACTTCCAGGGTATGCCCGGGACTTTGTGAGGCGGCATGTACCTGCAACCTGCACGGAAGCCCGGTGACGACTAAAGCAAATGAATATGGGATTATTGAAAATGCTTACGAAAAGGGATATGCAAAAGCATGTCCGCCGAAAGCGCGTACCGGCAAAAAGATAGCGATAATCGGTTCCGGACCTTCCGGTCTCGCAGTCGCAGATCAGTTAAATAAACGAGGACATCTGGTAACAGTATTTGAGCGGGAAGATAAGCCGGGTGGACTTCTCCGCTATGGAATCCCGAATATGAAGCTGGAAAAACAGTTCATCGACCGGAAACTTGCAGTAATGGAAGAAGAAGGCATCCGTTTTGAAACTGGCTGCAATATTGGAAAAGATAAGAAATCTGCAGAACTTCTGAAAGCGTTTGACCGGGTGGTGCTTTGTTGCGGTGCATCCCATCCGCGTGATATAAAAGTACCCGGAAGAGATGCGAAAGGAATCTACTTTGCAGTAGATTTTCTGAAATCAACTACGAAATGTCTCTGGAAAAATGAGATGCAGCTGAAAGAAGGCGAATATATTTCTGCAAAGGGCAAAAATGTAATTGTCATCGGTGGTGGCGATACGGGAAATGACTGTGTTGGAACGTCGATCCGTCATGGTGCAAAATCCGTTCTTCAGCTGGAAATGATGCCGAAACTTCCGGATGAGAGAAGCGCTATGAATCCATGGCCGGAGTGGCCGAGAGTCTGCAAGACAGACTATGGTCAGCAGGAAGCAATTGCTCTCTGGGGACATGATCCGAGGGTTTATCAGACAACGGTAAAGGAATTTGTCAAAGATAAGAATGGAAATCTTTGCAAGGTGGTTCTTGTGAAACTGGAAAGCAAGAAGGATGAAAAGACCGGACGTATGATGATGGCAGAGGTCGCAGGAAGTGAGTACACGGTAAATGCAGAACTGGTGCTGATCGCAGCGGGGTTCCTCGGAAGTGAGGATTATGTGACAAAGGCATTCGGTGTGGAAGTCAATGAGCGCACGAATGTTAAAACAGCTCCGGGTGAGTATAAAACGAATGTGCCGAATATATTTACGGCAGGAGATATGCACAGAGGACAGTCGCTGGTTGTGTGGGCAATCCGGGAAGGAAGAGAAGCGGCACAGCAGATAGATCTGGATCTGATGGGGTATACGAATCTGTCAGTACAGTAATTAGTGGCGTTTGATTTTATGAAGGCGTAGCCCGCCGCAAGGTGTAGGAAGTGGTTCCTGCACCTTGCGGCGGGCTACGCCTTTAATGAAAATGTGCAATAGATTTATTTTTCAGGTACGATTTCTAACCAGTAGCCGTCTGGGTCTTCGATGAAGTAGATACCCATGGACTCATTTTCGAAACAGACGCAGTTCATTTCTTTATGGTGTGCGAGGGCAGCATCCATGTCGTCTACGGTGAAGGCGAGGTGGATTTCGTTGTCGCCGAGGTCGTATGGGCGGTCCATGTCGCGAAGCCAGGTGAGCTCGAGCTGATGAACGGAGCTTCCATCACCGAGGTAGACGAGCTTAAAACTTCCGTCAGCAGCATCTTTTTCGCGGACTACGGTGAGTCCGAGTGCATCTTTGTAGAATTGAATTGATTTTTCAAGGTCACGTACATTTAAGTTGTTATGGTTGAATTTGAAATTCATAGTGGAATCCTTCTTTCTTATTTAGTATTCTAGATTTATTGATTATGAAGTCAGTTTAGCATAAATAATAAGGATTACGCAAGGAATGGTTATTAGGAGTGATAACGAAAATATCAGTATATTATGATACCCTAGTAGAATATTACAAAAATGTTAAATTGTATTGCAAAAAATAGAAAAATGGTATATAATCGACCACAGGGTTAGGAAAATAATTAGTAAAAAATATAGGATGGGTGATTATGATAAAATTTAAACAAGTATTTTTGGCATCTGTTCTTGCAAGTTCAATGGTAGTTACGCCAGTATTTGCAGATGATGTCAGCAATCTGCAGAATAGTAAAAATGCAGCACAGAGTGAAGTGAATTCTCTTCAGTCAGAATTGCAGACACTAATTGAAAAAATGAGTAAGCTGGAAGATGATCTGGTGTCAACAGGTCAGCAGATCACACAGGCACAGGATGATCTTACTGTTGCTAAAGAAAAAGAACATCAGCAGTACGAAGATATGAAGAAGCGTATCAAGTATATGTATGAAGAAGGCAACTCAACTGCGATTGAGACTCTAATCAGTGCTGAGAATTTCTCAGACTTGCTTAACAAAGCAGAGTATGTTCAGAACGTACATAGTTATGACAGAAAGCAGCTTCAGGAATATATTGATACCAAGCAGCAGATTGCAGATCTGAAAGCACAGCTTGAAGAAGATCAGGCGAATCTGGAGTCTATGCAGTCTGATTATGAGGCAGAGCAGACGACGCTGAGTAATACGCTGGAATCTAAGAAAGAAGAAGTCGCAGATCTGGATCAACAGCTTCAGGCAGCTGTAGCAGCAGCTGAAGCAAAGAGGCAGGCAGAAGAAGCTGCAAAGGCAGCAAAAGCAGCTGAGTCAACAAAGTCAAATTCGACCGTTGCATCGACAAGCAACAGTGGTTCACAGACTGTAGGTAATACAACAAATAACAATGGTAATAACAACACAACCGTTACACCGAGTGCACCAAGTACGCCAAGTACACCAAGTACCCCGACAGTGACTCCGGATACAAGTAATAATAACAGCAGTAGTGATAACGGTGGAAGTACATATGGCAACGGAAGCGCTATTTTAAGTGCAGCAGCAGCATACCTTGGAGTTCCTTATGTATGGGGCGGTACTTCGGGAAGTGGTGTTGATTGTTCAGGTCTTGTATACCTGGCACATCAGGCATGTGGTATTCCAATTACACGTAACTCATACAGTCAGGGAAGTGGCGGACAGGCAGTGTCAGACCCACAGCCGGGTGATGTTGTATGTTACGGAGGACATGTGGGAATCTACGCAGGAGGCGGACAGATGATTCATGCACCGCAGCCGGGTGAGGTCGTATGTTATACAAGTGTTGATTATGCATACCACTGGTATAGAAGATACTGGTAAGAAACGAAGTAACTGAAGTAAGTAAAAAAATTTTTTTTTGAAATCGTAAGTAAAAAAAATTTTTTCGCGGAAATCGGCAAAAACGTACATTATTCCGATGAAAGTTAAATTGAGAAAATTTAAGAAATCATCAAAAACGTACATAATTCCGTGAGAAGTTAAATACTGATTTTTACCAAAAACTTGAAAAACGTACAAAATAAAAGAGATTTTCATTTGGCATATGTCATTTGAAAATCTCTTTTTTTGAAACTATTTCATTTACATTAGAAAAATTTCTTTTTTCTGCGACGTCCTTTGCAATAAGGGCAGGATTCTCGGTGTCTCTTCTGATAGAAAACTTTATCAGCAGGACTCAATGGATATTTATGCTCAGAACTTCTTTTACAATTCCACTAAACCTTCTGTGAATACGTATCTAATATTTCGTCAGGATTTACGAGACAATAGTTTGCAATATAATCCCAATCTTCCATTAAATCAGGATGAAGTGCGGCAAAGAATGTTTTTCCAGGAAGTGCTTTACGACCAGAACAATAAGGACAATCGGTAACTCCATTTATAACATCAATGATCCGAGCAGGATAATTACCATGACAAGTAGGGCAAATCCAAACGGCAGTGTTTGTATTAGGAAGTACCTGATTAGGAGAAAGCTCATTCTGATCCGACCACATCTTGGAAATATCAGGATATTTGTCAGCCAAACTATTAAAACCAGGAAGAATTTTCCTGTTATTGCAATAAGGACAATCCGCTTCACCATTTATAACATCGATGATTCGAGCAGGATAATTACCGTGACAAGTAGGGCATCAATTTATTGGCATCACTAGAGCTGAAAGATAAGGTGAATTGGGACTATTTTATTTTGTTGGTTGCAAAAACAGGAATGAGATTTTCTGAACTAATTAAGCATTTGCCAGAGGATAAGCCAATTTTTGTTGATGGGGCAGTATACAATTCAACAGTAAATAATATACTTGCAAGACATTGTAAAGAATGTAATATACCGGTAATATCAATTCACGGTTTGCGGCATACGCATGCGTCTTTACTGCTGTTTACAGGCGTATCTATTGCTAGTGTAGCAAGAAGATTGGGACATTCGAGTATGACAACAACACAGAAAACATATTTACATATTATTCAGGAACTGGAAAATAAAGATATTGATTTAGTTATGCGTTCATTATCAAGTTTAAGTTAACGAATTACACGGCTTACGTTGATTAAGAGTGATAAGAAAATGACCTGATTTATTTATACAAAAATCGATATAAATAAGTTGGGTCATTTATTGTGCAGTATATTTGATTATGGTAATATAAAGATATGAATTTTCCAAAAGAAAAGAGAATGAAAATGAATTTAACAAGTACAAGTAAATTTGTAAGTTTAATCCTGCGCCATAAACCAGAAACAATCGGAATCCAGTTGGATGAACATGGCTGGGCAAATGTAGACGAGCTGATTGCCGGAATTTCAAAAACCTGTGAATTTAACAGAGAAATACTGGAAGAAATTGTTCGGACAGATAATAAGCAAAGATTTACCTTTAATGAAGATAAAACAAAGATTCGGGCAAATCAGGGACATTCGATTCCTGTTGATGTAGAATTACCAGCAGCAATACCGCCTGAAACGCTCTGGCATGGAACTGGAGAAAAATATGTTGCATCCATTGATCAACAAGGATTGATTCCAAAGGGTAGGTTATATGTGCATTTATCATCAGACGCAGCTACAGCTACGAAAGTCGGCTCACGTCATGGAAAACCAGTGCTTTATATCGTAAAAACAAAAGAAATGTATGACGATGGATATTCATTTTTCTTATCAAAAAATGGAGTATGGTTAACAAAAGAAGTCCCCGTAAAATATTTAATCAAAGAGGAGCAGTAAGGATGATTTATGTAACCGGCGACTGTCACGCTGATTTTACCAGGTTCAATACTAAAATTTTCCCGGAACAATATGAAATGACAAAAGAT